>MDUO01000101.1_pt1 | contig 5959 bp, 5 predicted proteins | sample 811271 | NCBI WGS metagenome assembly MDUO01 (sample SAMN02905556, study PRJNA254808) | marine metagenome | biome: ocean; feature: oxygen minimum zone; material: water; isolation source: 30 m water sample from station 6 | place: Mexico: oxygen minimum zone off the coast of Manzanillo ... | reverse complement strand
AGGCCCTACTTTGGAAGTTCTGCTTTCTCGAATTAGGCACTCACAACCTGAAGCCCAATTTATTGCCTTATCCGCTACCGTAGGAAATTCTGAAGAGATGGCAAATTGGTTAGATGCAAAATTGGTCAAATCAGATTGGAGACCAATACAACTTCATTCAGGTACAATGACTGGAATGAATGTCAAAATCCATCGGATTGATGGACCTGAAAATATTCAATGGCCAGAACCTAGAACTATTGAAGGTAGGGTAACAAGAAGGTTGCAATCAGTTTTGGACGATTCGGTTTCTGAAAATGGACAAATGCTGGTCTTTGTCAACTCCAGGGCTTCGGCACAAAAGGAGGCTAGGGAGTTGTCGAAACATGTTCGCAAAATTATTGCAAACAATAACTCTGTTTATGATGCCGAATGCATTGAACAATGGGAATCTATTGCAGAAAAAATGACTCAGCGAGAGGATACATCTGTGATGGGAAGATCGTTGGCAGCCTCAATTAAAGGAGGAATAGCATTCCATCACGCTGGATTGACACATAGCCAAAGAAAGACTGTCGAAGAGGCGTTTCGTCAGGGAATTTTGCTAGCTATTGTCGCCACTCCCACATTAGCACAGGGAGTAAATTTACCCGCAAGGAGAGTGATCATCCGAGACCATCGGAGATGGAGTTCAGTGGGAGGAGGGTCGATGCCCCTGCCGGTAATGGAAATTAGGCAAATGCTAGGACGAGCAGGCAGGCCAAAATTTGATGATTCCGGAAATGCATGGATTTTGGCTAAAGATGAAGATGATGAATTGAATATTGTTGAATTATACATGCTTAGTGAACCCGAAGAAGTCACCTCGAAATTAGCTAACCCTTCAGCAATAAGAGCGGAAGAGGACCCCGCATTACTCACTCATCTTCTATCAATAATGGCAACAGGTGGAATTCGTGATAGGGATTCAATATCTCAATTTTTCAATCAAACTTTCTTGGCTACTCACTTGCAAAAGGACAGTTTGGAAGCAAGGCTTGACGATGTTATAGGGTGGTTAACAGAGAATGGAATGATAATCAGAGCAGGTGAATCTGACGGAGTTCTCTCAAGAATTAAAGAGAGAGAAAAATCTGAATCTGATAATGAAGATTGGCAAGATGAGATGCCTGAATGGGCCAAAACTGGACAAAATGTACCAGGCTTAGAGATTTCTAAGTCACAGAAAACTTCTGCAACTTCTCTTTCACCTAGGAAAGGTCCAGCTATTTTCGGATTTTCAAAAGCTAGCCAGAGAATCACCAGTCAACCAAGAATGCCTGATCCTGCCTCAATGACTTACAACCCAACTCCTCTTGGAAATAGAGTTGCAAAATTGTATCTCAATCCAATCTCTGGAAAAATGATTCACGATGGCATGCAAAAAGCGATGAGAATTATGACTGGAGCAGATGATGTAATGCAACTTTCTCCCATGAGTTTGCTTCACCTATTATCCTGTACTCCTGATTTCTTAGCTCTATGGCCAAGAAAAGATGAAACGGAAAGAATTCACGCTGCAATACATTCTCATCAAAGAGAATTCCTTACTGAAGCCGCAGATTCAGACATTGAAAGAAGAATGAAAGGAGTATTGGTACTTGAAGATTGGATTAACGAAGCAAAAATGGAAGATCTTGAAAAAAATTGGAATGTTCAACCAGGAGATGTTAGAAGTCGTGTTGACTTAGCTGAATGGTTACTTTTCTCAATGAGAGAAATTCTTAACGATGATGAAGAATTGAAAAGGTTAGATCCTTCACAACACAAACTATTGGTTGAATTTGTAGGAGAGTTACATCGCAGAGTTAGACATGGGTGTAAAGCTGATCTGATCGGTTTGGTTACAATAAGAGGAATCGGGCGAACCCGTGCTAGGGAAATGACAGATTTACTCGGAGTAGAGAATGCCAAAGATGTTGCATCATTAACAGAAAATGACAGGGAAAAGCTTGCTAATCTGAGAGGATGGAGTATGCGCTTGGTGGATAATTTAGTCGAGGCTGCCGCAAGCGTAACAAGAAGACAACGTTGAACTGCACATTTCATCTATCAGACCTTATCGCAAAGCATGGCTGAGAACCATAGAGTGCCTTGGTTCCCTGCATGGGGGGTACGTTTCCCTCAGCCACTTGATAATCCACAAGATGTAGTCTCAATTTTCAATGAGTGGAGACCAGACAACAGATGGGTTCTAGTTTCTTTTTCAGCAGCAGCAAGTGAGATTCACCTATGGACTGTTTGGCACGCACTCAGAAGACGTGAATTACAAAATTTGATGGTTGGAAATTCAGTAGACACAGAATTCCTAAGATTAATTTCAGGGACTCATCAAATCAGGACCGCATTTGAACGCGCTGGCTTACAGCAAAATGATGAAGCCGCATGGATAGTATATCTTCCTGAATTCGGTTCAGATGATCCTTTTGGAAGTCAAGAAGAAACTGGGATTAAAATTCCTAGAGACACATACAATAATGCCTCAAAAGAAGCAAATCGATTGAAATTACACCTGAATGCTGAACTTATCACACAAAGACCAATCCCAACTATAGAGGGACTTGAGAGATTGGGATTCGAATCAGAAATAGCAAATTCCACACCTAAAGATCTTGAATCTGCATTTCTCCTTCATGCTGCTATGTCTGATTTGAATACTTGACCCCTTTGGGGTCAAACTGATAGACGGATGCCTCTAGGGTTTAACTGAGATTATGTCGAGATTCCATGGATTCCGAACCTGCAATATCTGCAATGAAGGCTGCACGCCTGGAAATTTTGTAGACCATCAAGGAAAGAGATTTTGCACCGCTTGTTGGATTGAAAAAGAAAACCCCAAGCATGAAGGTGTTGAAGAAATTAGAGCCGCAAACCGTGAGGCTGCGGCAAAGTGGAAGCGACAAAAATACAGTCGAACAGAAGGTCCATTACCGACTGGTCCAATGTCATCGAGGAAAGATTGAGGGATTGAAATGGGCTTTGTTCCAGACGACCTCGATGGTTCATCTTGGCAATCCATAGAACCATACTTGAACGACTTAAGAGACCGAAAACTAAGTTGCTCAACTTGTTTAGAAACCTTCATCGCAGATAGATCTAGCCTATCTGAAATTATTTCCGAAGCTAGAGCGAGACTATACATCGATATGACATGCCATACAGATGATGAAGAAATTCAGAAGGCATGGATGGCATTTGTGGAAAATGTTCAACCAAAATTATCCGAGTATAGTGATATTCTTAATCGACGGCTAGTAGAACATGAAGCAGTTGGTGATTTACCTGATAGATTCAATTTATTTGTCAAGGGGCTGAATACCGATATTGAAATTTTTCGAGAAGAGAATATACCATTAAGCACCCAGGTAACAAAACTCGTCACAGAATATAACGAAATTTGTGGTGCACAAATGGTAGAGTTTGATGGAGAACAGAAAACCTTCGCTCAGATGGCGATTTACTTTGAGAATACTGATAGATCGATTCGGGAGGCTGCTTGGAAAGCGGTCTCTGAGAGACGATTTGAGGATAATGAAAGGGTATCCGAAATTTACGATGAACTAATTCAAATACGCCATAAAATTGCTACCAATGCTGGTTTTGAAGGTTTTCAACAGTATATGTTCGCCTCAATGCATAGGTTTGATTACAGTATTGCAGATTGTTTGGAATTTCATGATTCAATAGAGACTGTATGCCAACCACTGCGACACCGAACTGACTTGGAAAGGATGGAAGAATTAGGACTAGACTCGTTAAGACCATGGGATATGGGAGTTGATGTCAAAGGTCGCGCTCCACTTCAACCATTCAATGATGTACAAGAAATGGTAAATGGTTGCTCTCGAATCTTCCACAACATGTCTGAGGAATTAGGCAATTACTTCGATTTACTTGATACTAATGATTGCCTTGATTTAGATAGTCGAAAGGGAAAAGCCCCTGGTGGATATCAGTATTATCTGCAAAAGAGTAGGTTGCCATTCATTTTCATGAATGCTGCTGGGACACAAAGGAATATCGAGACTATGATTCACGAAGCAGGACATGCCTTCCATTCATTCTATTCAGGCCACCTAGATCTGATTCATGAGAGGGATTCTCCGATTGAATTTGCCGAGGTGGCTAGTATGTCTATGGAACTTCTAACCCACCCTCATTGGGAAGAATTCTATGATAGCAAAGATGCAGATAGAGCAAGGCGAAAGCACCTGGAAGATATCATTTCATTTATGCCATGGATGGCTACAATAGATGCCTTCCAACATTGGGTTTATGCTAACCCGAATCACTCTAGACAAGAGCGTGCTGAGAAGTGGCTAGAACTAGGAGAGCGTTTTGGACCTAAGGTAGACATGAATGGATTTGAGGAGATTCAAAAAGTGTCTTGGCAACGTCAAGGGCATTTATTTGGCGTACCATTCTACTATGTTGAGTACGGGATAGCTCAACTTGGCGCCCTACAGTTGTGGAAGTATCATCGAGAAGATACTCAAGATGCTCTTGCAAGATACAAAGCTGGTCTTTCTTTAGGTTACACACGAGGTCTAACAGAATTGTTTGAAGCGAGTGGATTAGAACTATCTTTCTCCCAATCCTATGTTGGAGGACTCATTGGAGAAATCGATGAAGCATTGGCAGAATTACCTGCATGACTTCACACTCGGACCCCGAGGGCCTCTCAAGAATCAATCCCTGAGACCCTCGGCAGTCACGGTGAACACAGCCTCTCCCTCAGGTAGGTTGGGGCTGTCGACTAGACGGGCGATTCTACGGCCGCCCTTCGACTTCCTGAGGTAGAGACGGAATGTACTGGCGTGTCCTACAATGTGACCTCCAATGGCCTTTGTTGGATCACCCCACATTGCGTCTGGTTTGGACATAACCTGGTTAGTTACCAAAACCAGAGCATTGTGAACATCTGATAACTGCTTGAGTTCTTTCAGATGTCTGTTGAGTTTTTGCTGTCTTGTAGCTAGCATTCCACGGCCAACATATTCTGCGCGGAAGTGACTGGTTAGAGAGTCAACAATGATTAATTTGACATCAATATTCTTGGAGAGCTTTTTGATCTCATCTACTAACAACATCTGATGTGCCGAATTGTAGGCACGAGCGACGTGTATTCTATCAAGAACCGCGCTAGGATCTAAACCTACAGCTTCAGCCATCTGAGCTATTCTTTCGGGTCTGAACGTATCTTCTGTATCTATGTAGAAAATCTCCCCATCAAACCCTCCTTGCTCACCAGGAAGTATTGTGTTAACGGCTAATTGCACCTTGAATAATCTTGGAAGATACCGCTTCTCCCAATTCGGCTTGCTCAGCTAATTCATTTGGACTCATTACTGCGATAGCCAGTAATTCTTCAAAACCTGCCTCGCGTAATTTTTCCGCGGTAGCTGGTCCCACACCAGGCAAATCATCTATAGTTGCCTGCTCTTCATCTGCGTCAATCACTATTGAGCCATCTTCTTCGTCTAACTTTTCACTTGCGATCTTCTTAGCCATCTCTCTCACCGTTCGTTCAATATCCCTCAATGCTATACGGTATATGAACAACAGAAGGACCCCTTTAGCATAATTGAAAGTGTAATTAAAACAGAATGAGTCCGCAGTGTCCTCATTTTTCACTTTCAGTTTTCATTTAGTTACACGAATAGTACGCCTTATTTTTCAATAATATTTGGTAGCGAGTGGTGGATTTGAACCACCGGTCTCCGGGTTATGAGCCCGACGAGATAACCTGGCTACTCCAACTCGCTACCCCGTCGCTGATGCCTTAGTTATTTGAAGCGAGCGGGGGAGCAGAATTCCAATTGCACAATGGTAAGAGTATTGAGATGCCAGCATTCCGGCAACATCTGAACTAACCATGGAAGGCAATGTCCTGATTCAGAATGCCTCCTTAGTTTTGTCAGATCGTATTGTAGATGGAGAC
>MDUO01000077.1_pt1 | contig 6303 bp, 6 predicted proteins | sample 811271 | NCBI WGS metagenome assembly MDUO01 (sample SAMN02905556, study PRJNA254808) | marine metagenome | biome: ocean; feature: oxygen minimum zone; material: water; isolation source: 30 m water sample from station 6 | place: Mexico: oxygen minimum zone off the coast of Manzanillo ... | reverse complement strand
TGGGTAGACGTAGATCAAGGTCGAAAAGATGCTATGGAAGAAGATGCACGAAACCGTGGAATCGACATTTGAGCTAATCATTACTTGTGATTCGCTCTAGCAATAGAGCAATCTCTAGAATAACCAGCATCGGCCCTCCGATAAGGAACATAGAGAGGGGGTCAGGAGGGGAAACGAAGGCTCCAAAGACAGCCGCTCCAAACCACAGAAATGAACGGTTATCTGTGACTGTCTTCCTGTCAACAACATCCGCTTTGATTAGCATAATTAGCACCAAAGGAATTTGGAAACTGACTATGGAACCCATGTATAGGCCAATGATGAATCCTATCCAAGAACGAAGCTGCCAAGTAGAGTCTAATCCAGCCGCATTAGCATCTTTTGCTAAATATTCTAACAAGAACGGGATAAGTACCTCGTGGGCGTAAATGAATCCAAGTAATCCAAGAAATAAGATGCTAAATACAGCCATAATTAGTCTAGAATATCCTCCTGCGCTCGACTCAACAGCAACCCTTCTTCCTTCAGAGATTATTTTTCGACCATGCAAAGCTAGGTCGCAGATTAGAGTGATTACTGATGCTGCCAATGCAATTTGACTTGCAATTCTTAGTTTCAAAAGAATGATTTCCATTGGCTGTAGGACAATTATTTCAACACCCTCAGGTCGATAGCCGTCAGCATCAATTAGCATTTCAATCATCCATTCTGCCAATGGATATCCAATCAGGAATGAAAGGAAAAAGACTGTGATTAAGACCCTAGATCGTGCCCTAATGTGGGTGAATAATGCTCGCACTTCAGCGCGAGGGAGGAGGTCTCCGGATTTTTCCACAGGACCCCGTAGCAAATCATGTAGGTGAATTATTCGCAAGGGCCTTACTGGAATTTATTTGCAAAATTTTACTTCCTGACAATGATTGTAAGCAGATCATCATCCATCAACAAATGGTCTAATCCAACTCTTTGCCAGTCAAATTTTGCGCTTGGCCCCTTAACTCTAGCATAACGGAATTTTCTTTCAAAATCCCGGTGTAATTTCACACACACATCCCTTACAGTCGAGGTATTTTTTACAATTAGAGGTTCGATAAGATCAGCTTCTTGCCCTTGAGGCTTGAGATAAATTGACATGAAGTTTAGATTATCGAAAATGAAATCCTTCATCTCCTCAATTCCTTGGCCTGTTTTCGCAGACACCGGCAAAACAGGCCAACCTTCAGGGAGCATTGAGTTTGCTTTCTCTAAATCTTTCTCCGTAGCCAAGTCGACTTTATTGAGAACCACTACCGCTTCAGAGTAGATCCTATTTCCAGCCAGAGTGTCAACAATATGGTCATCAGTTACATCCGTTCGTAATGTCACATTCGCAGAGACCATTCCAAAACTGCGAATAATTGATTGAATTTCTTCATCAGTAAGGTTAGTTTGTTCGAGTGTGGATCTAACCACAATACCTCCTCTGTCTGTTCTATCGATGAAGACTTGTGGTTTAGGCTGATTTAATCTCATTCCCGATTTCCATAATTCCATATCTAGAATACTGAAATGAGAATCCTGGAAGGGATCAACGACATAGAGAACCATATCACAACTACGTATCACATTGAGAATTTCTCGGCCCCTTCCTTTTCCTTCCGCTGCTCCCTTGATTAATCCCGGAAGGTCAAGAATTTGAATCGTGGCTCCTCTGTGGTGCAATACTCCAGGGATACAAGTTAAAGTTGTAAATGCAAAATTCCCTGCCTCTGATTCAACATCGGTTAACTGAGATATCAAACTAGATTTTCCAACACTCGGAAACCCGACCAATGCTACCGAAGCATCACCTGACTTCTTGATTTCGAATCCAGGGCCACCACCACTTGATTTGGCATGTGCTTGAGCCTTCTCTTTCTTGTCCCTAAGGGCTGCTATCTTTGCCTTCAGCTTTCCAATATGGCCCTGAGTGGCTTTGTTGTATTTTGTTTTGGAAATTTCTTCCTCAAGGGACTTGATTTGTTCATCGATGGTTGCCATGACGAACACACCTTCCCTCGTTGGGGCTATTCCAATGCGCTAGGGTCGAGTTCTTCAATTGAATGCTGAATGGCTAACTTATCTGTTATTCTAGAATACTCGGTCAAATCAGACCATAGGCTAACCAGCCAAGCATCGGTAAAGTCATCGAGTATAACCGAGTCATTGTTTGACCAAATGATAGATAGAGGTCTTCTGTGTCATCTTTGTCAATAGAATTCTGCTCATTAATAGCATAAATTATTCCCATTAGTAATACGGGTGCTATTGCAATAACCGGACCCATGAATAGATGCAATACATCGAAATCAGAATAAATGAACAAAGTCAAAAATCCTACTAATGCCATGGTCTCTCCAATCGCTAGAAAAATTAACGCCATAGCAAATTTATCCTCGGTGAAATTTTCATTTCCAAACAATTTTCTTGCCATTCTGAAAAATAATGGCACAGCAAGAGCACAGCCTCCAATACTTGCTATAATCGTCCCGACGTATGGTTCCTGTTCCGCTGTGTATAGAAAATATGGAAGGATAGATAAAATCCCTGGGCTCAATGATAAGTTAGAGAGAACTACAAGTGTGACGAAATTTGTTTTTTCATCAACTGTTACAAGAGGTAATTTTCGGATTTGAATAAATGTTAATACAAAAGCAGTGAGGGTAGAAAATATTGCAATTGCAATACCCGTTTCAAGACTTAATGGTTCCATGTTTTTTTCGAGTCTAAAATAGGGTATAAGTTGATTCCAAGCATCGGGGATAACTGAGTGTTAACTCATGATATATTGATGATGGAGTACTCTCAGGGTCGGATGAGGGGAGGCTATGGTTGATGTGATTCTTCGATTGGTTGACTCCAAAGCTCTCAATCGATTACGCTCAATGAGTATTGAACAACTTGTACTTTCATTTGAAGGTGGGTCACTTAGTTCCCAAAGACCTGATGGAGATTCTAGATTTCACCGAAGTTTCTCAGTTGATGTGGAGGGTGATTTTTTGGAATGGGCGGACAAATCAAATGGTGATTTGGATGCTGAGGCATCATTGATTCTTTGTGATTGGTCCACTGTTGCAGAGTGGCGTTGTTGGGATGGAAGACTGTTTCTGTACATCGAGCCTTTACTTGATGGAAATTTTGATGATGCGGATGAATTTCTCAACCCAGAAATTTGGAGAAGATTTAGTTTGGAATTATCCAGCAAAGATCGAGAGTCTTTTTCCGAGTCTGTAATCCTAGATTGGATGCAAATGAGAGAAGAGTTAGGGGAAACTCTCAATCCTGATGAGGATCCTAGAATTCTTCCTACTATGGAATCTCATAAGTCGTTAACTGAGAGTCTTTTTGACTTCATCGAATTATCCAATAATGAAGGTTTGATTTTGTTGATTGGAAGAGAGTACTTGGAATCAGAGGATTGGATTCTTAATGGAGAGCCAATATCTGAGGTGATAGTATGACAGACCTTGATCTTGTACCCGAACCTCCAAAATCACCTCCTAAACCAGGTGTTTTAGTTTTGGGCAGATTCCAGCCTTTTCACCTAGGTCACGAGTATATGCTGGAATCTGCTGCAAAATGGAGAGATGATAATCTCCCAAATGCAAATCTGATAATTGCAATAGGCTCCTCCAATCGTCCTCAAAATTTATTGAATCCTTGGAGCCATGAAGAAAGATCAGAAATGATACAATTTTGGCTGAAATCAAAATCTATCGAAGGCATTCATATTTGTTCGATACCAGATATTGAAGACCCTCCTAATTGGGTAAATCATGCTAGTCAATATCATGGTTCAGCTGGTGTCATAGTCACTACCGATTTGAGTACCTCGGAATTATACTCAGCAGCAGGGTGGCAGGTTGTTTTACTACCTCTAGACCAGAGAGAGCGATTTGAGGGCTGGAGAGTTAGAGAGACTGCTAGGATGCTGAGTACTATTGGAGACGAAGCCGCGATTCGAGAAGTACTCGGAACCCTAGTCCCGATGGCAGTGCTTAACCATCTTATTGAATCAAATGGGCTGCATCGACTTGCCTTCATGGGTGAAGGTGGGGAACCAGTTGGCTAATCACCAATCTCCTTCAAAAGTGCATTTAGGATTGCAATAATCCACCAGAGTTCCAGATAGAAGATAACCATAAGCCATCATTTTTGCTTCTGGGACTTCCAATACTAGATTGTGTGCTAAAGAGTGGTGCCACATTGGACCATTTGTATTTCCAGTTGGTAAAGGAGGGAAATCACCGTCGAAATAAGCAGCTGCAGAGCCATTGATTGGGCCTTCCATCGCCATCACTCCGAATGGATGATATGCAGAACCGTTAATCACAGGCACATTACCAGTTCTTACAGCACGATCGGCTGACAAGGTGGTGACTTGTGCATCCATCATAGATGTAAGATAAAACATATCAAATGGCTTCAATAAGTCTTCAAAGCCGCTTTCTCGGAAGGGTAGGAAAGTCTCTCCATCGGTAGAATCCCATATTGATTGAAGAAGTGCTATACAGATTGCTCTATCCATTCTAGAGGGTAAAGATAGGTCACTTGATAGAAGCTGAAAGAATACACCTGGGTATTCATCCGAGCCATAATGGGTAGACCTTTCCACTTGATGAGAAAAAGAGGTTCCACCAACCCAAAGTACACCCCATTCTAACTCAGGAATCATTGAAAGAAGAGATGGGCCACGTAATCCACCAAGAGAGATTCCGATGTAATTTATTGTTTCATAATCAAGTAACATGGTTCCATTGTGTTTGAAATATTCTTCATCACATTGGCCTCCAGAAACCGTCCTAATCATGGCTAAATGATTAATTACAGCCTGCATTTGTCTTTCTTGTTGATATTGGAATTCTTTCAAATCCATTAATGCAAAGGTCATAGCATCCTCGTCCCCATCTGCACTCCATCCTTTGAAATCTGTAGCTAGTAAAACGGTTTGATATTCATTAGCGATAGCGCGACCATTTTTCACATATGAATCGCTATCTCCGAAAAGCCCATGGCCGAATACAGAGATAGGTCCTGATTTGTTATTTTCAGCAAGGGATTTGGGAATCATCATGCTGAAATCGATTTCTCTATTTTCAACGAATAATGGGTCTCCTTCTTGACTTCTCACCATTGGAGACCTAGCATATTCTGTTTCCATATATTGAGGAGTTGTTATTGTTCCTTGAATAACCCGGAGGGTGGTATTGTCCTCTCCATAGTCTTCCAAAACATTAGTGATTGTACATCCTAAACCCACATCGCCTAATCTGGTCTCAGCATCATCTCTTATGGAAAACAAATCCTTCAAGATAGATTTAGTTGATGCGGTATGAAACCACCATGCTGATTGTAAGTTACTTCGAGGTATTCCTGATTGTTCTAGTCTTTCGAATAGAAATTCATAATCCTGTCTTTGATTTTCAATTTGGTTTGAATCTGTAGACTTATTGTCTCTCAATGCTAAAAATCCATCTTCAGGCTGAATTTCCTCTCCATTAAAATCTACTAGATTCCTGAATGCAACAGCGTATGCTGCGTCATGGTCTAATCCTTGCAGGGTTCTTACGAAAATGAGTGTCTCTTCCCCCTCCTGAACCCTTGCATCTAACTCGATCCAGTGATGAATTAATTCTCCAGTGTCTAAATTCAGTAAAATGCTAGAATGATTGATTTCAACTGACGGAGATATGTTGAATTGGTCCGCCATTTCTGTTATACTCGGAGTGGATGAAAAAGCTGTAAAAATTTGAGTAGATGGGCTAAACCCATCGAGCCTATCTAATATCACCATATTTTCTGATTGGGCAGAGTTTGTATCTGGAATAGCATCCCCAGTGATGTTTAATTTGTAATCTGTAATTTGTGTCTCATCATCATCTAGGAAAAATCCCGATGGGAATGGGAGCATACAGTGTATTTGATTGGTAGGGTCACAGAAATCATTCCCATTAATTTGCATAATATCTTCTATTGTAGGGTCTAAACCAGTTGTGTTGTTTGTGTTTTCTGACCCCCCGTTTGAATCATTTCCGACTATATCATCGGATTCACTTGTACATCCAGAAAATAGCATCGAAATAACGATAATTACCGTTGCAAATTTGGTTAATCTGTCATTCATATTTTTCCAACCTCCAAAAATGATAAGTGTCCAGAAATCTACTCATTTTCTCCGGATTACAGCCATCGCCAACAGTGTAGATGCCAAAACTAGAACCACAGAGAAACCAGTTAATGTATCATCTTCAACATCTTCTTCCACAGTTGGTGTTGGGGGAGAGG
>MDUO01000066.1_pt1 | contig 6726 bp, 4 predicted proteins | sample 811271 | NCBI WGS metagenome assembly MDUO01 (sample SAMN02905556, study PRJNA254808) | marine metagenome | biome: ocean; feature: oxygen minimum zone; material: water; isolation source: 30 m water sample from station 6 | place: Mexico: oxygen minimum zone off the coast of Manzanillo ... | reverse complement strand
GGGTTCTTCTGTGGCCTGCTGAGCTAAATCATAGAATGGGTCTTTGTAGTTTGGAATCTGATCTCTACCTTCATGCCATACATTACCTATCCTGAAATTAGTTTTTTCAGTACCATCAATGACTTCTGTATCAATAGCAATTGTTCCCAAATTAAATCTCATTGCGATTGAACGCAAATTCTTGTCATCATCTTTTGCTACATCCCAATGGATTTCTCCTTGTTGAGTTTCAGTTTCATAGGTCGTTGTAGATTTGACTCTCAATTTTGAGTGCTGAGAAGCCATCAACAAGACATCGAGTGAATCTTGGTTAGATAGTAAATCATTGAGAAGAGAGCTGTCATAGGGGAAACAATCTGTCCCTTCACAAGTTTCAATGGGAACTTCGAGACAACCTGCAGTGCTTGCTGTCAGTAATAACAGTACCAGCACCACTGACCTCATTGTACTGAATGCTGTAGCCTATTGCTGATGAGGCTATTCTATTTATGTCAAACAAAACCAACAAAATTGCATACAAATTCACCCTCACATCACATGCGTCGCCACTAAATGGAGAATATATCACGCATTAAGCGAAAGGAGGCTTGGGAGATGGACAACATCCTTGTAGTTTACAAGAAGAATTTCGAAGAAGTTCACGACCAAGCATTAGAGTCAATACGGAATGAATTAGACACAATAGTCTCTGAACGAGGAATTAGTGTTGATTATTCTGCCCGAGAAACAGTTAGGCGGGCAGATTTTATCCAATCTGATTTAGTGGTAGTTTTAGGTGGCGATGGAACTCTAACTTCAATCGCTCATTCTGTTGATTCAGACACTCCTGTTATGGGAGTTAATTCACATCCAAGGTCAGAGGATGAGGAAGGGTCCTATGGATTCTACATGGGCAGTGACCCGACTAATTTTCCTTCAGATATACGAGCTGCAATCGATGGCAACGCTATTGTTAACCGACTACCAAGATTGCAAGCAGAAATCGAAACAACAAGTGGAAATAAGATTCGATGCGACCCCGCCTTAAACGACCTCTTGATTGCAAATACCCACCAATACCAGCCTTCGAAATATAGATTGCAAAGAGGTAAAGATTTGGATTGCAAACAATATTCCTCAGGCTGCCTTTTCTCGACATTCCTCGGCCAAGGTGCCTGGTTCAGACATGTTGTAGATATTGAAGGTACCAAATTCCCACTATCAGAGATTAACAATCACTATCTTTTTGTCGCCCGAGATTTGCCTAGATCGGAAAGGAAAGACGATGGCTCATACTGGAAATGGACTCAAGAATCAACCATCATGACTAGCGATATGCACCGAGGCTATGTTGTCAGTGATGGCTGGGATGAAACCCATTTCACTCGTGGCTCAACAATTACAATCGATATTCAAGGACCTGAATTGCAACTTCTGACATTCAGAAGTACGATGTTAGATCGAGTTGCAAATTGGCTAACTGCCTAAATCACAATATTTGTTCTAGGAACAACTTGGTTCTATCGTGTGTTGGGTTGTCGAAGAACTCGTGAGGTGTGTTTTCCTCAATTAAGTGGCCTTCATCGAATAAGATACAGCGATCTGCAACTTCCTTCGCGAATCCCATTTCGTGAGTAACAACAATCATCGTGATATCTCTTCGAGCTAAGTCCTTCATCACATCAAGCACTTCCTTAATCATCTCAGGGTCAAGAGCGCTTGTTGGTTCGTCAAACAGCATAATCTTTGGATCCATTGCCAAAGCTCTAGCAATTGCAACACGCTGTTGTTGGCCTCCAGAAAGACCGCTTGGATACTTGAATGCCTGCTCAGGAATCCCGACTCTTTCTAGTAATTCCATGGCCTTTTCTTCAGCATCCCTCTTTGTCATACCCTTGACTTTCATAGGTGCTAGTGTTATGTTTTCCATAATTGTAAGGTGAGGGAAGAGGTTGAATTGTTGGAATACGAATCCTACTTCTGATCTTACGTACTTCAAATCGGCAACAGTAGTATCCTCGTCAATGGTAATTCCATCGATTTTTATGGTTCCTCCACTATGAGGTTGAAGGCGGTTTAGAGTACGGATGTAAGTGGATTTACCAGAACCAGAGGGACCTAGAATAACGATAATCTCACCCCTCTTTACCTTAATATCCACACCTTTCAATGCCCAAAAGTCTCCAAAGTTTACTTTCACGCCTTCTGTCTCAATAATGTAGTCTTCTGAACTATCACTCATGCTATTTCACCTCCACCTTCCTTGACTAAGCCAAGGTTTTTCTCGATTCCCATCGAGAGTCTAGAAAGATAGAATGCGAATACCCAGAATACAATCGCTGTAACATACAGGGGTTCTAGGAAGTCTCCTAGGAATCTGAGATCGGTATTTGGCAAATCCTTTGCCAGTTTGAAGAAGTCGAGGATGTTAACAATGAATAGAAGTGTCGTGTCCTTCCATAGACCGATGAATACACTAACAATCGAGGGAAGAGTTGTTCTAACTGCGTTAGGTAATTCCACAGTTAATTTAGTTTGCATTGGAGATAGGCCAAGAGCGATAGCGGCTTCCTTTTGACCGCTGTCGACAGCCTGTAGGCCGCCTCGAAGAACTTCTGCGATGTAACAGCCTCCAAATATTCCGAACATTAGCAGCATCCGAATAATATCTTCAGCATTGTAGAATGGGTCCATCAGATCGGGCATCATGAAAACTGCGAAATAAAGCCAACAGATTAGTGGACCAGAGCGAACTAATTCGATTAGCATGACAGATGGCACTTTGAATAGCGGAAGTTCGCTTTGCCTTCCAAAAGCGAGTACAACTCCAATTCCAAATCCTAGAACGCATCCTGCTGTGGCTACAATCAGGTTAACGAACAAACCACCCCATTGAGAGGCTTCGATACCATTTCCTGCCAATTTGTCCATTGTACTAGGCACCCTAGTTCCGGCAATTATCTCATCACTGAATTCCTGAGCAGGTTCTCCACCTGCGAATTCGGCTAATCTCTTTACGAATTCTGGGGGATCCATTATGATTATCGCGAAGAAAAAGATACTCACAGCGTAGGTCATCAAATAAGATCTGAACCTATTTACCAAATATTCCTCAGATTTGCTAGAATAATAATAACTCGCAGCAAAGGATAGGTATGTGATTAGTACACAAATCAGAATTTTTGTCATCACAGTGTCTGTGTTGTAACTGACCTCGGTTGGATTGGTAGCTAAAAGGGAAATAATTCCGGCAAGAATTCCAAACCCAAGCACGAATTTTAATGGGTTCTTATCAGAGGTACCGTAAGCTGCTCCAAGCAATCCACAAGTTAGGTATGTTGTCCACCATAATCTGAAATTCTGGTTTATTCCATAGCAGTCATTTACATCTATACACATCTGTGAACCAGGTGATTGGGTCATTTGTTCCTTCATCAATTGACCCATCATAACAAGGTCTCTATTTGCCCAAACAACCACCCAATCAGCTTCGATTAGGATGAAATGACTGAGTCCTCTGGTTACGATGAAAATAATCCAAGCCGTAGAAATACCGAGTAGGGCAGTTGATAGGCTCTTACGGAAGGTTTGCTTAATCACAACACTAAGTGTTACCCACCATGCCATAATCAGGGCAAGTGCTGAAATTCCAGAGTAGAGAGCAGCCTCTGAGGAAGTCACTGTTCTTCCATCTGTTAGAACTTGACCTGATGTTGAATCAAGCATCGCCAGAAGTCCGTCTATTGTGAAAAATTCTGATGAGCCAAATAGACCTAAAATTACAGCGAGACCGATTGTGACATAACTCACTATTTTGTTCGAATTCTCATCTAAGTAACTAGCACCGGATTTACCTGCTATGGATTCTTCGAATTCGACCAGTGAGAAGTTATTGACCCAATCAGATAGGGAATTAGAAAGCTCCATGAACGGAGCGATTCTTGTATTCTCTTCGTTCTCAGAACTCATATTTTCACACTCGTTACTCTGGAATTATACCAATTCATTACAGCAGAAATGGTCAGACTTCCAGCCTGATATGTTACTAATAGTAACAGGAATAATGGGATCAATTGTCCTACGTTATTCATCATGACCAAAATCACGTAGAAAATATCAGTGTATGCAACAACCACCGCCAAGCTAGAGTTCTTCCACACGTTCATGAATTGATTATTCAATAGGGGAACCATACTCCTAAGTGCCTGTGGAAGAATGACAAGCCTAAGTCTTTGGTAAGGATTTAGAGAGAGGGAAATTGCTGCTTCGACTTGGCCTCGCGGAAGTGATTGAATGCTGCCCCTAACTATCTCCGCTACTACCGCAGCCGTGAACAGAGTCAAACCTAGAAGCATGGCAAGGAAGAATGGCGTAATTTCGAAACCTGTACCTTCAACGATATCCCAACTTCCCGGCGCGTCTATGACACCATCATTGTTCCAATCTTTTGAGTATTCAGGGAATGAAAGTATCTCACCCATCTTGTAATAACCACCAGCAAAGGTGAAGCCAAGCGCCAGTGCAAATGCGCCAACCCAGATAGTGAATCGCTTTCTGAGACCTTCTTCGGAATCGTCTATCTCCATGGAGTTCATCCCATCGTCCTCTACTCTAGATGAAATTAAGAAAGCGTAAATGACTAGTCCAAGGCCTAAAATCGGCCCGAGTAAAATCCTAAGATTACCCATAAATGATTGCACGTTTCCAGATTCTGGAGTCGATACCACTGGTGAAAATAATGTCTCAAAATAATAATTTGGAAGCCAAGTGAATAGTGAGTCACCTATACTCACTCTGGCTATCAAAAATACGAATGCGAGGATTAGGAAAATATCTGCAGCTAATGCCTCATATCTCCATCCTAGTTTATGGAAGGGGCGGCTTAGAATACCGGATAAATCGTTAGGCACTGAGATTGCTCTCGGCTCGGTTCTGTCACTGTGGCGTAAATAGATCCGAAGAATTCCCAAACCAATTATGGCTAAGAACAAGGCCCCGTATGAAGAGAAAGTTGCAAACCAAATCCCTTCATTACTATAATAAACGGCCCCGAAAAGAAGAGATTTTTCCTCGATAAACATTGGGAACTGTAAGCCTATTTGGGTTGCTATCAAGAACAAAAGTACCGCTAAAGGTAGGTTTCTGAAAACCTCTACGTAAACTGTAGCTGCAGTAGAGGCTAACCTGTTGCTAGATAGTCTAGTAACTCCGATGATTATACCCAAAATTGTACAAAAGAAAATACTCACAAGAGTAACTCGTGCAGAGTTGATGATTGCAGCCTTGAGGAAAACCCACCTAGAGTCCCAATTTGGTTCGGCTTCTAATGGCCATGGATTTATTTTGAAGGTGTTTACTTTATCCATGAAATCAAAATCCAATCCCCACCTATTGAGCATTACTGGATTGGTTCCATCGACTTGAAGGAAAATGAATCTGAGGATTAAGTAACTTAGGAATGGGAACATAACAAAGAATGCCAAAGCCGCAGTTCTCTTTGCCTGAATTTCTGGGCTGGCTAATTCTTTGGATAATATGTAGGACCAAGACAGGCCAACAATCATTGTCAGAATCGATAGTACTTCAGGGATATTTTGCGAAATGAGTGGGATAAATGCCAAATTAAGAGTGATAACTATGAAAATTACAATCGACAAAATGGTTGTTATGGGGCCAAGTGAATCTATTGAGAAATTACGATATGTATCTATTTTGAACAAAAGAGGAAGGCAGTCATTGAGTAATATGATTCCTGCAACTAGAGCACCACCAAGGAACAAGAATGGAATTTGGGTTCCTGGACTTAATTCGAACACCATGGTGGAAAGTACGAATACCAAAAGGAACATGAAAATACCAAAAATTGAGGCAATAACACCCTCGAAAATATTGTCTTTTCCTTTGATAAGATCCGATGGAAGATTTATCAGGTTTGAAAATTCATTCTGAACTAATAGGTAACAAATTAGAATGAATCCGCCGTAGACCAGTAATAAGGAATCAAGTGAGAAATATGACAAGTTCATTTGTGCACCCATTTCACAACCGATACCTGTTTTGCATTCGATATCCCTAACCATCGAGGTGATATAATCTGCTGACATTCCGAGGAATTTAGTTGAATATGCATAAAATAGACTACTTGAAGCAACTAATGCACCAGACGAAAGAACATTGCGAACAGACAGGTCGGTTGCGGAAAATAAGAAATGATAAACCAAAACTATTGGAACAGCAGTTACTACAGCTGCTAAAATCGTCATGGTGTTTGAAAGTGATAAGAAAATTGAGATCGGAAGGATAAGAATGAAGCCGGCGATTAAACTAACCAAATCAGATGAAAGATTTCTGATTCCCTCCGACACGGCTATCACTCATTGAAATGTAAAAATTTGAATCCCTCGGGGAGTAAAGCCCCCCCGAGGGGTTTCGTAAATCCGCCTATGGTGAATTAATTACTCAATTCAGCGCATTGGTGGTGCGTACTGGATACCACCCTCGGATACGAGAGCGTTTAGGGTACCAGCACGGGAGATTAGGCATCCGGTCATTGCATCTGATCCACTGACACCATCATAGGTACCATCACAGAATGCGTCGTCGTATGCCTCACCGTAGTTACCAGCAGCATCTAGAACTGCTTGCATCCAGGTCCCTGCTAGCATGTTGTCAGCAGTTCCTAGACCTAGGTTCTCTGTTAGAAGTCTGCACATACCTGGATCGGTAGTTGCACCATCTGTATTCAGA
>MDUO01000065.1_pt1 | contig 6840 bp, 5 predicted proteins | sample 811271 | NCBI WGS metagenome assembly MDUO01 (sample SAMN02905556, study PRJNA254808) | marine metagenome | biome: ocean; feature: oxygen minimum zone; material: water; isolation source: 30 m water sample from station 6 | place: Mexico: oxygen minimum zone off the coast of Manzanillo ... | reverse complement strand
ACAATTAGTGGACCTTGCGATAATGATTGGAACTGACTTCCATCCTGGAATCAAGGGAATCGGTCCAAAAACCGGTTTGAAACTAATCAAAGAGCATGGCACAATGGAAGCAGTTTCTGAGGTAAAGGAATTTGAGATGCCGGAAGATATCGAGACCATTCGTGGTCTTTTCCTAAATCACCCCGTGCATCCAGATCCAATACCAAAAGCTACGCGAGCGGTCGAGCAGGATTTGCGAGACTTCCTTCAGGGAGAGTGTGGATTCTCAGATGGAAGGCTACAACGGGCCTTAGACCGGCTTGCTTCCGCTAATCATCTCAAATCGGATAACCAGCCGACCCTCTTCGACTTCTGAGGTTGGAAAAAGGGGCGGTTCGCTCGGGGACTGAAGCGCCCCCGAGGAACCTGTCACCGCGAATCAACGGACCGCGGGCCTGAGCAGTAATCAACCAACGTTACTGTTTCACAGTAGGCTGCCGTCGTTTTCATCCTCATCGAGGATTCCATCGGCGTCATCGTCGTCATCTAGATGGTCTTCAATACCGTCATTGTCATGGTCAAATTGACCAGTCATTGGGTTGCCATCGTTCTGCTCGAACCAGTCGGAAAGTCCGTCGTTGTCGTCATCGGTATCAGTTCTGTCGGTCAGACCATCGTTATCGTGGTCGTATCTCCAGAGACCGATTGCTCCATCGAGTTCGTCGACATCCAGGATGTCATCGTTATCATCGTCAGGGTCGACACCATCGTTTAGACCGTCATTGTCATGATCGCGTGAGTAATCCTCACCGTTCGGTCCAATGTCGTTCCAATTGTCGATGCCATCGTTGTCCCTATCGAAATCGATGCTATCGTGTACGCCATCATTGTCGTGATCGTAGATATCGGAGTCTGGGTCGCCGTCTTCAACTTCCTCGCGGTCGTCTATGCCGTCGCCATCATCGTCATCATCCTCAGCGTCATTGATGCCGTCGTTGTCGTGGTCCTCAGGGAATTCATCCACATTGTCTGGGATGCCGTCCTGGTCATCATCGAAGTCCAGGTCGTCTGGGATACCATCGCCATCGTTGTCGTTCTCACCGTTCTGGTCTTGGTTGTCGAGCTGCTGACTTTGCTGCTGGTCGGACTGCTGGCCCTGCTGACCCTGACTGTTGTCTTGGGTCTGGCCTTGCTGCTGCTGGTTCTGGCCGTTCTGGTTGTTACCATTCTGGTCTTCACCTTCTTGGTTACCTTGCTGGCCGGATTGTTCTCCACCTTGCTGCTGGCCTTGGCCGTTGTCTTGCTGGTTGGATTGATCTCCACCTTGCTGCTGACCGCTGCCCTGTTGACCGTCTTGACCGGATTGGGAACCTTGGTTCTGACCTTGGCCTTGTTGACCATTTTGTCCTTGGCCCTGGCCTTGCTGACCTTGACCTTGTTCACCTTGGCCATTCTGGTCGGAATCTCCGCCACCGTCAGTACCTCCGTCTCCGGTTCCTTCTCCGTTGTTACCGTAATCTGGATCGTAAGCATCTGGGATACCGTCGCCATCCGAATCCGACATCGATCCATTGTTAGGATCGTTCGGGAACGGATCGTCTGCATCCAGCTGCCCATCTCCATCAGTATCTGCTAGATTAGGGTTGGTTCCTGACGCATACTCCTGAGAGTTGGTCAATCCATCACCGTCTAGATCTGCATTAGCGTCACTAGCCGAGTTTGGATTCAATCCGTAAGCAACCTCCCAACCATCTGGCAAACCGTCATTGTCGGTATCCGGATTGGTTGGGTCGGTTCCTTGGCTGGTCTCCTCTGCGTTTGTCAGACCGTCTCCGTCCCAATCGGCCCCTCCATCAGAGGGGTCAAGTGGGTCGGATCCATCAGCGGAAACGCCAACGGAACCAGCCATCAAAACAAGGAGCAGCGCAATCATCATACTCGTATTCTTTGTTTTCTGCATTTTCTTTTCACTTCCAAAATTCAGTTCAGAGAACCCGCCGTTCTCTCTTTCCGGGAAATGCTCGCGCTCTACCTTGCGCGAGAACAATTCTACCGGGAGTGAAGGATGCTATTCTGGAGCCAACTATCTTCGTCACCACTAGTACACTAAACGTAGCACTGCGCCACATCTTAGGTTTTCGTGGAATGTTATTTACTTCGTTTGCTCCTCCTAATTTATGCATCCAATCTCACGGGCTTTCATAGGGAACCCACCGTTCCCTCTAAAATTTCAGCCACTGTGTTGCTATATCAAGAGTTCCCGAGGCTGATTGGAAGCAAAAATTGTCTTACGGAGACAGCGCTGCTAATTCAGCTTGGAATTTTGTTGAGGTCATAAAGTGAAGTACAGGTGTTGCTAATGTTCCAATTAACAATGCCCCTAGAAATAAGTTAGACCACAATTCAATACCCGATCCGAATGAGAAGAATAGTATCCATCCGGCTAGGATAAATGCCCATGGCCTGTATCTTCGGGCGAATAATGCTGAACGTGCCTTTACTAACTCGTCTGAATAGAGACTAGTCTCTTCTCCCTCTGCCATCATATCATTCTCTACTGCGCAGCGAACGCATACCTGATAGCGAGGACCATTGCCACTAACGAACTGAGAGTTCGGGTAGTTTTGAGTACACATGCGACAGACTGGCATAACCTACAACCTAGCCAGCGAACATTGCTCCTTCAACGCTACGGTTGTCGTGCCTGTTTACTGAGGCTATACTTGTTACATTCAGTACCCATATTCAGAAATTGCTTGAGTAGTTCCAATCCATCAGGGCTACCAACGGATTCAGGATGAAACTGTACACCTTCAATTGGAAGGGTAGGGTGACTTATTCCCATAATTAGAGAGCCGGATTCATCCCATGAGTTTACTCTAAGTTGTCCATTTGTTTCTTCGAGAACCAAACTATTGTATCTCATCATAACTAAATCATTGGATAAACCTGTATAGAGTCCTGAACCATCATGTTTGATCTTTGATGGAACACCATGTACGGCTCCGATTGGAGATTCTACTAAATCCCAACCTGCTGCTATACCAATCGCTTGATGACCTAAACACCAACCCAATAGTGGAATTGGAGTATCTAAGATTGTAAGTTGATTTTCCAACGCTCTTGAAGCAATCTCCATACTCAATGAAGAAACCTCTGGACGAGAAGGCCCCGGTCCAAGAATAATGTGTGTTGGACTGTATTTTTCAAGCAGCATATCAACTTGATTTTTAATATCGAAATCAGCAGCATCTCTCCCCTCAACTATGGTTACTTTGGATCCAAGTCGATGAAGAGAATCGGCAATATTGTTGGTGAAGGAATCTAGATTGTCGACCAATAATACATGTGATTCACTCCCCAAGTCAACACTTTCTGAGTGTTCAGGAGAAATAGCCCCTAATGCGCCTTGAACAGTTGGTAAAGGAAGAATTCCGACTTCCCTTTCGGGTAATTCATCCATACTGAATCCTGTTCTGAAACCCCATGTGGCTTCTGCAACCGCTGCCGCCTTCCATCGTGCTTCTTCAACTTCGGCGGCGGGATTAGAATCGATAACAACCCCTCCGCCAGCCTGAACTGTTGCAAACCATGAATCTGGACCACTACGAGCCTCCATTGTTCGAATTAGTATGTTCCAATCAGACTGACCTGAGCTTTGGTTTATGTGGCCAATTGAACCGGTCCAAGCACTTCTTGGAGAACCCTCTAGTTCGTCAATAGCCGCCATTGTGACTACTTTCGGACAACCGGTAATTGAGCCACCTGGAAAAAGCGATGCTAGAGATTTTCCAACACTTGTGTTTGGGCTTAGTTCACCCTCTACTCCAGATACCAAGTGTTGCACATTCGCCAACGCTTCAATACGACATTCCGACCAATTTACAGTGCCCTTCTTGCAAACAGAAGCAAGATCATGTCTTTCCAAATCCACTAACATCAAGTGCTCAGCCATCTCTTTCTCGGATGAGGCTAATTCTAGACGTAAATTGGAATCCTCAGAATCGCTCTTTCCTCTTGGCCTAGTTCCCTTGATTGGTCTTGTTGAGACAATCCCTGATTCTAATCTCATCAATCGCTCGGGAGATGCTGAAGCTATAGCCCATCCATAATCTGCTAGATTTAACCAAGAGGCAAAAGGAGCAGGATTTGAGCGAGTCATTCTGAGGAAAACTTCCCAAGGTTTACCTTCCATTTCACCTTGCCATTTTCGTCCATAATTGACTTGGTAGAGATGACCGCCCTTAATCGCCTGACGAATCCTCTCAACTTTTCTTGCGTGGTCTGAATCACTCTCACTTTCGGGTACTCGCGAATCAGGTATTGAAGGAATTTTCAAATCAATTAATTCAGGCATTGCATCATTTATCCAATCATGCCCCTCTAACGCAAGAAGAATTAATTCGCCTTTCTGACGATTGTGAATCCACCACGCATCACAGCGCCACAATACACCAAGTAAAGTGCCTGGCTGAGGACTATTTTTGATACGAATCGAATTCGACCAACGACCAAGATCGTACCCTAATAACCCAGCAAATCCTCCTGGAGTAATGCTATGATTGGAATTATTTTCAGTTGTAATCTCATGTTCTGCGACTATCGATAATGCCTGCTCCAATGTCCCTGGATTGAATTCCTCTTCGGTCTGCCAACGGCCATCAATAAAGCGCTGTAAAATCAAATTTAGCGGAGAAGGGGAACCAAGACTAATCTCTCCATTTAGCGCTGAACCTCCAGGAAGATTTTCACCTTGAGGTTCGAAAAAAAGGAATCTTAGGCTATCGAGGGCTGGGAGCATTGAGAATTTTGATAAATCGGAAATAGGTCCTCCGGAATGAAGTAACAATTCATCCGAATTATGATTTCCTGAATCAAGCATTGCAATGAGCGGAAAATCATGTGAAGTATACTCCGCTCGTTCTATGATTCGCATATTATCCCTCAAAATCTTCTCTACTCATCCAAGCTGTTTGCAATCGATGAGACCACGCATCATGAGCTACTTGATACAATCTTCCACGAGGTTTTCCAATTATTCTACCATCAATTTCTCCTAATGCTTGGACACCTAAGCCACTTCCTAAGACTATCATTTCAGAGGCCCGAAGTATCATTGAAAGGGTTATTCTAGCCTCTCGAATTGGCACTCCGGCTGCCTCTATACCATCTCTTATTTGTTCCAAAGTGACTGAGTCCAGTGCACCTTCTGATGGTTTTGGATAGTATGCAACACCATCGTTATCCAATAACACTGGCATACATCTGTCCCCATCGACTAGACGGTCATCATCGAATAGAAGAGATATATCAGCCCCATGTTCATTGGCTATTCTGCGAGCATCAAAATATGGCTGCCAGTCACCATGTTTTGTACCTCTAATTGAATCGCTCCATTTTGGGGCTAGAAGTGTAATTGCAACCATTTTTTCTGGCCATTTACCATTTAATCTAGGAGTCAAGTGTACCTTCCCGGTTGAATCAATTCCTACTTTTACCAAATAAGGGGCTTGGTCGTCTCCCACAATCGGTTTTCCTGGAATTTCAATCTCTGCAAGCGACTGGAATACGATTTCTGGAATATTTTCAGGTAAAATTATTCCGAGTCGCTCTGAATGTCTTTGAAATCGTGAAAAATGTAAATCTGCTGCTAATAATCGCATTCCGCCGTCCCACGCTATTGTAGAGAATACCTCGGAACGGGGGTCTCCTGACACAACCTGCGATTGATGAATAGGGCTTCAACCCGATGCTTTAACAATCAGAGAATATCATCGATAAATGAAGTATCAATATCTTCATCTTCCGATTCATCATCAAAATTAAGGTCATCAGCTAAATCATCGAGATCTCCAAGATCTAACTCTTCATCATCTCCAAGTAATTCATCAATTACCGTATTATCTGTTGATGGTGCGAAATCAGCATCTTCGTCTATGAGGTCTCCCTCACCATCCAGATTCTCTGAATTATATGTTATCGATTCATCTGAAGTAGATTCTTCCTTTATTCGAGCATTTGCTACCAAGCCATCACTGGATTCGATTTCATCGATGCCGAAATCCTCATCTTCACTAAGACCGGCTGCCTCACGTTCTAGCTGCTCTTCAAGTTCAACCTCCATAGCTCCCATCTCCCATGGTTGAGGAGCAGAATCACCTCTTGGTCGAATGAACATCATTGCACCAATTAACAACATTACAACTGAAAGGGCAATTATCGCCATATTCATCTCTCCTGCAAGAATTCTATCTACCCATGATTCTCCAGAGGTTTCATCTCCAGGTTGGTTCGTACCGAAATTTGATTCCTTCCAAGGGAGCACTTCGACGGGGTCTGCATAATATGTGTGAACTTGCCCATTGTAGGTCACAATTTCAATCCAATAAGTTTCATCACGATCAATCATCGAGCCGTTAAATTCGTTTAAAATTAGGATAGTATCGCGAATACCTGACTTGACTAATGTAGCATCACGTGTGTCGTCGAATGGATCAAGGCTGACGAATGCGTAATAATTAGCGTAAATTGGGTCTTCTTCGTTATCCCAATTAACCTCGATAAGAGATCCTGCAGCATTCCAATTCGCTCTTATTCCACTTACATCCGGACACTCTGGGCAAGGATCTGCTGATAGTTCATCGGACAACTCAATCCAAGTGCTAGCTAGGTTGTCCATCCACGCGTTTCCTGATGAATCTACTGCGATAACCGCTACGTAAATTCTGCGATTGGGAACCAACGGAGTAGCTAAATCATCACCATGAGCTGAAAACTCAGTTAGTAACACTGGCAGGTCTTGTTCTCTAGAGACCACCATTGCAGGGTGTAAATCATCAATTCTTTCGAGTAATACAGGGG
>MDUO01000057.1_pt1 | contig 7064 bp, 4 predicted proteins | sample 811271 | NCBI WGS metagenome assembly MDUO01 (sample SAMN02905556, study PRJNA254808) | marine metagenome | biome: ocean; feature: oxygen minimum zone; material: water; isolation source: 30 m water sample from station 6 | place: Mexico: oxygen minimum zone off the coast of Manzanillo ... | reverse complement strand
CTCTACCAGAATCAATTTTGTGATTGCTAAAACCAACTTTATCGGGCATCCATTTGCCAAATAACATCGCTCCTGTGTTGGCCAGATATGCTGGCCCTACCAAAATTAGAACTGTCAAGACATTCAACAAAAAATCCCCCGTGTTTCCGGCAGGATAAACTAACTCGGCAGCACTAGACATTGCCTTGGCCACGTACTCATGTGAAAAGAACTCTCGGTTTGAAGCACAAACCGCCGATTCCTTCATTCGTTGCATCTCACACGCCTAATTAATGAAGAAATCTAGACCTATACTTCTGACTATGATTTTGATGTTTTCAATAGCATCTGTGAATGTTTTGTCAGTTTCAGCACAAAACTCAGAAATCGTAGTTGATTCGCAAATTGAATGGATTGAAGATAGGGCATTGGGAGAAAATTTGAGAATTGTTTCAGGCGGTGAGTTAACCATCACTGGATTATCGATGACGATTTCTGATGGGGTTAGTGTCATTGTCGAAGAAGGTGGTATTTTGAATGTAAGAGATTCCGCTATTCAATCTGAAAACCCACCTTCTGGACTTGCTGGTTATGGATATTGGGAAGAGCCTGATCGCTCTGCGGTTTTAATTCCAGGTTCTGACTTTGGAGTTTCTTTCAGTGCAACATTTTTTGCACCAGAAGGTTACTCGTTTTATGGTGGTCAAGCGATTCCTGAGGGGTCAGACCCTGTAGACACGAATGGTAGCCAGTTCACCCTTGAGTTCGATGAGAACACCGAGAACATCTGGGTTGGCCTAGTTGCCTATGGCCATCAGGAAGTTCGTTTAGATTCAGTCACGCTAACTCCTGATGTTGGGTCAGCTGTTTCCTATGATGCTATAGACCTAGAATCAAGGAATATGAAGGGCCTTGATACTGATTCTGAGACTTGTTTGGTGGACATTGATGGAGATGCAGATATTGCTGATTCGTCGTTTTTGGGATGTGAAGTCGTCGTCAACGGTACTCTTACCCTACATTCCAGCGCTCTGGATAGAACCGGCCCTCTATTCGTAAATGCTGATGGTGAAATCACTCTATCTGGCTCTACTAGCTTTGCCATGAGTACTGATGACCATGATGTGCGTGCGCATGCTAAGGCAGATCTGTACTGGGGTGATGATGTAATTGGCAGCGGTGGCTTTACCGACCGCTGGGAGCGCATTATGGGGCCACAGATAGTGGAATTTGATGCGGTCGGAGTTCTATTCCGTATCCTTGATTTTGGCCCACAAGAGACTACCTCCTCAACATTCTTCAGCGATGAGAACGGTGTCGGATTGATAGACGGAGGTCAACCAAGAACCGTTGAGATCGGTTGGGCAGATGGGGGTGTTTGGACTGAATCTGCAACGATTGACATCATCTCTTACGAGACCGCATGGAACCCCCAAGCGGACCACGACAACGATGGCCAGCCTGATTCCGGTATAGGCTACTATGGTGGGGACCTAATTCCGTTGACTTGGGATGAAGTAATTGTGATAGATGACAATGTACCATACATCGAATTTGTTTCTGTTGATTACCAAACTCCAGCTGAAAGCGTATCACGAGGAAGTGGTGGTGTTGGTATGATGGCAACCATTGCAAATCGTGGTACTGCTTCCGCAATTGTATATTTCACATGCGATGTTACTGAAACTGGGTTAGGGGCACAAATGACATCTTTTCCTGGTGGTTTAGTTGAAGCAGGAGAAGAAGTCACAATTCAATTCTCCTGGTCGAATAGCGATGTGGACAATGCAAGCTTGACCTGTGAGATACTAACACCGACTCAATTGGCGAATGAGGATGCATTTGGAGGTGGTACCGCCTCAAGTGAACAAATTACATGGATAAATGCAGAAGATGATGACGAAGGAACACTATTGCCAGTTATGATTGCCTTCGTGATCGCAGTATTAGGTATGGCTGCATTCTTCTTCAGGATGACAAAATCATCTGATGAAGACGAGGAACTTTACTAACATGAAACAGTAGACTCGGTCCAAGTTTCCGATTCACCGTTTTCTTGGTCACCAGTCTTTTCGAACAAGTAGTATGATTCGTAAATTAATGATGTACCGCCACTCCAAGGTGCCTGTTGATTAATTTCAATTTTTACAGTGTAACAACCGTAATCATTCTCTTCCCAAGCACTTATTGGGATTATATCTGCTTGAATGTCCGAACCATATTCTGATCCACCTAACGGTAGAGATGAACCCGAATCTCCAATTATTCCATTTCCAGAACCCCATTCTCCTCCATTATCGTCCCATGATGCGACTGTGTTTTCAACCGTAATTAATGGATAGTTTATTGCTAAATTATCCCCTTCGTAATACATAGTAAAATCAATTGTATAATCTGCATAAGGGAGTCCTGCAGGAGGATATCCTGCCGCAGCCGCCAATCCAGCAGACGCAGTTAAAGCAACTCCTTTGACACATCTTTCCTTATCTCCACAATCGTCTGCATTCGTGCTAAGGGAGGCTGTAGCTGATGATTCTGCTCCTGTAATTGTTCTTGTCAGCAAATTTGAATCAAGGTTCTCTGTAAACGTATTACCGTCAACAGTCACACTGATAACATATCTGTTACTATCCATAGGGAGTGCATTGGTTGCATAGAAATCCTCTACATTTAACAGAATTTCTCCATAATCGCCCCGTGAGTCTTCGCGGTTAATCTTGAATGATTGCACTAAACTGAGGATTTCTGAACCTGATTGACTTATACTTATTTCAGCTTCGTGAGAGCCAGAACCGCCATTCTGTCTAATCTTGATTGACATTTCAGAGCCGTCGTCATCAAAATCAATTTCGCCTAGCGTCATATCTCCGGTCAAGGCAATCGATAGCAATGCAGGAGTTCCTAGTAGAAGTATTAGCGTCACAAAGATAGATGCGGCAACCGTTGTGTTGATTCCTGATCCACCCGCAATTGAAGGGATTCCGCCCCCTAATCTCCACCAAACAAATGATACTGAGCCTAATACGACAAGTAAGGTCATTACACTGGAAGGTATTACAGGGATTATTCCTCCGAACCACATCAGGAAGAAAAATGGTAAAACCATACCTAGCAAAATTGTCAGAGCGATATTCCCTAATGTTGCCGAGTTGGCATTTTGGGGCAGCTTAGATACCGCTACCGCTTCTATTTCATCCGCTGGTTGTTGAACGTCCATAGCCTTCTGAAGCAATCCACCATCACTCATACCACTAACCTCTCAGGTAGTCGATGCGTATCCCGTATCGGTTATCAACCCAATGCCACCGTAGGTGGCAAATTGATTGAACAGTGACTTAGAAGAGTCTGGCGTCTAGTGGTTCTAAATCATCCGATTCTTCATCGTTTATTCTAGTAGATGAGGACCTTCCCGCAAATGCAGCGGCAGCTAATGCTGTAATCATCAAAGTGCCAATTAACTCAAATCCTGGAAGATAAACTCCCCTGATGTAAATCGTCATAGTCTGAATTTGGTAATTAGGTATTCCCTCGGTTCTAACTGAATATTCCGAAGTGGCTTTGAATTGCAAAGAGAAATACTTGTCAGTCCAGCCTTGGTTCTTTGGAGTTCTCATCTGAACTCGAATCTTATCAGGAGGTGCTTGTGACTCAATCTCAACGCTGACTAATGGAATACTGAGTTGGAAACCGTCATCGTTCAATTGATCGTAATTTTCTATCTCGATATTGAACCGGTCTAATGCATTCCCATCGTTATAGACATCGAACACTAAGTTGTAATCCACCTTAGGCCGTAATTGAAGGAAGGCTACTTCAGATGCGACTCGGAGTCTGCTAAATTGTCGAATGATTGCCATGACATTTGCCGCGGATGGTTCGCTGGTCACAGGGACTCCGTTGGCCATTGTAACTTCTGCACTGATACTAACTTGGTGTTGCCCTTCAGGTGCCCTGAGCTCTGCCCTAACCAATACTTGGAAGGAGACTTCCGAGCCGCCACCAATAGACATTGTAGCAGGGCCTGAATAAGCCAAAACTCCTGCTTGAATCTGAATCCTTACCTTTTCTTGATGAACGGTTGGGTTTTCTATTCGGCAATTGATAATGCTAGACCTGGTTGCACCAGGATACACGTCAATTGGCTGGGGTTGATCGCATGTTAAGGTGATATCAGGCACCGCACCTTGGGCTTGTACAGGAGCGGCTGCAGCCCAAGTGCTGAGGAAGTAAACCAACAGAATCATTAGGGCAGGACGAACCTTGTTTGCAGTCCTCATCACCTAGCCCCCGTATCAGGCCGTATTTATGGGTTAGCACAGTTGGCTTCGGTATGGGATATTTTCAATCTACTCTAGAGGCTTTACAAAATCGTCAATTTCTAAGCCGTAATATGTGAAAATTGGATTGGTTTTGTACTAATTTTGTGGTGGACCCGACCGGATTTGAACCGATGACCACTCGGTTATGAGCCGAGCGCTCTAACCAACTGAGCTACGGGTCCTGTGCCTACCTCAGAGGTAACTGCGAGATGAACCTTATTCCCCGAGGAGGAGAATTTGATGATTGGAAAATAACCAAAAATATTCATTTCAATTGCTAGTAATTTTCTGTATTGCAACACTTAACGTTCAAGCACATGAGACATATCCGCAACACATGGCGAAGCTTTGGGTCATGTTCTTCACTTCCCTCCTACTTGTGTCAACTATGAATTTCTATGCAGTTATCCGCGAACCGGATATGATAGACATGGACGAAATTCATGAATATCCAAGAGAGACTGTCAAGGTTCAGGGGGTCCTCACTAGTTACGTGGTGGATCCGTATGGCGAACAAGCAGACAGAATAGACTTACAGGTCAGAGAGGTGGAGGGACATTCTGTAGTTGAAGTTAGATGGTTTGTGGATAGGAATAACGATATCCCCCCAATAGGTACAATCATCACAGTAGAAGGAGAAGTTACCGAATGGAATGGAAGAATTTGGTTATCCTCTAATGGATATGGGGCTATTCGGTGCGCGGATACTGATTGCGAGGGTGTTGAGTACACTGCCATGCAATTAGTAGAGGTTGCCATGCAACCGCAAACTTTTGCAAATATGTCTGTCAGAGTTGATGGTTACCTCTCGGAATCTCTGGAGCCGGATGTCACGTATCATTCCTTGAGCCTGATGGATAACCCCTCCTATGGTAATGCAGACCACTTACTATACATGCAGATTGAGGGGCGTGTAATTGACTGGATAGAGGCAGGTAGTCATGTCGAAGTTTCAGGGTGGCTCCAATACGACCAACGTTCCTTACGCTGGAGGCTACTTGTTCAAGCAACATCTGTAGAGGTACTGAATAATGGTTCAACTGTAGATTTATCTTGGGAACTAGAACCATACACATTGACGTATGAAGTTGGCAAGCGTGTTTCAATTGACGGCACGGCAACCGAATCTTCTGGCTCATGGTGGCTAACTGGTGATGCCCCAACCGATCGCCTATGTTTGCTTCCTTCAGTTGAAGACCTTGATTCAGGTTTGGAAGGAAAAGTTAGTACTTGGACTGGACGTTTGGTTTGGTCTACAGATGAAGCACTGGTTTGCTTGGATCGAAGTTACGGAGTGACTGATGATAATTCAGGTAATCAACTAAGTGATGATGCCACACCCTTACTTGATGTGGCGGAGAATCCCTTTGCATATCTAAACCAAAATCACACTTTTGAAGGATGGGTGACGGACCCCATATCTCCTGATTATGACAAAGGGTATGTCGGTGATGGCCCAGACTATTATGCTAGACAAACCAAACTAAGATTACATTTGATTGGGGAACACGCAGAATATATCGAAGGTGGGCAATCAATTCGATTCAACGCTACAATAATTTGGTCTGAAAGCGAAGGCCGTGTGATTCTTGAGGCTCGTTCTTGGACACTCGGACAAGCTCCCGAACCAAACACGCTCAACTGGGGAGATGGGTATAACTCATGGAAATGGGACATAGGTAAACTGGTGGTAATCAATGGTGAGGCTGTGATGGACGAAGATGGGAATCAGTGGATTCAGAGATCTGGTTCCGAAGAGAGAGTTTGTCTCTTAGGAGATGGAAGTGAAGCAAGTCAACAAGAATCGATTGGCGAACCTATAGATTGGACTGGTAGACTTTCTACCGCTGAGGACTTTGTGGGAAATACAATGCAATTTTGCATTGACATTAGATGAGGTGTTCAAATGGACCCGTGGCTAATCGATTTTGGTTGGTTAATAGGTTCATTTGTATTCGGTATTTTTCTTGGCTGTTTAACAGGGTTAATCCCTGGGTTCCACGTAAATAACGTCGCTCTGATTGCCTTATCGCTATCACCTGTTGCTGTCGGAATAGGAATTCCTTTGGACGCTGTTGCGGGAATAATCGTCGCCTGTGGAACTGTTCATACATTTTTGAATTACATACCAAGCGCATTAGTTGGTGCGCCAGATGACAATATGGCTCTAGCACTTTTACCAGGGCATAGGATGTTGATTTCGGGTCAAGCCGCCCAAGGTGTCGCTTATTCTGCTCGGGGTTCCCAAATGGGAATGTTAATGTCAATCCCACTGCTAATTGTTGCCCGTCTTCTCTTTGGAGAAAATCCAGGATTGGGATTATACGAAGCAAGTCGTGACCAACTCCCTTGGCTTCTGTTATTCATTTCGATTTTCCTGATATTGACTGAAACAACTAGATTGCCTTGGCCGGTTTGGTCACAAAAAGTAACCAAGAGGTTGAAATGGCCACTCAAGAAACCTCTAGAGTTTACTATTCCAATGGGCCGCCTAAGTATCAGAAGAAGGTATGACGCTATCGATTTCCGTCTTGGCGAGAGTTCAAGGGCCGCTGGAATCTTAGTCGCAACCGCTTATTTTCTACTAACAGGATTTTACGGCTGGGCAGTGTTCGAATTACCTGCCCGCTCACCAGTTGGAATCCCTTCTGCATCACTTCTATTCCCAAGTCTTGCAGGATTATTCGGCATTGCAAATCTAATTGACATTTATGTGACTACAAGCGAAATTCCTCCACAAGAACAAAATTGGGAAATGCCGGACCC
>MDUO01000177.1_pt1 | contig 7514 bp, 9 predicted proteins | sample 811271 | NCBI WGS metagenome assembly MDUO01 (sample SAMN02905556, study PRJNA254808) | marine metagenome | biome: ocean; feature: oxygen minimum zone; material: water; isolation source: 30 m water sample from station 6 | place: Mexico: oxygen minimum zone off the coast of Manzanillo ... | reverse complement strand
AGGGTTCTTGACGACATCGCTTGAGATTAATCACTAATATACCGTTTTGATGTGTACCAAACAACCCGATGTCGTCTATCTAAAGATGCTAAATTCAAAGAAATTGTGATTCGAAAATAGGAACGATTGAAGACGGAGTTGATTGCAGCAACATCGTGGCTGAGGTAGCGGTGAGGACTGAAGATTTCCGCTTAGCCTACAGATTGTTGAACCGATTAAGAGATTCAGGAATTTCTCACACGCAAATAGACCCCGATCATCCTGTGCCTAATCGAGTAAATTTCTGGATTGCATCACATGATGAGGTTGGTAATACCAAAGATGAACGTGGCATAGGTTGCACAGTGGATGAAATAGATTCGGTAATCGGTTCGATAATCAATAGAATTACCATTGGTGAAAAAGTTCAAAGAATTTGTTTCGGGATAGATCCAGGTCCACGTCCGGGTCTATCTTGGATTGCAGACGGACGACATGCTGGCTGTGTTCAAATGGAATCGGTGGATGCTACTGTCGACCAAATCATGGCAATTCTTACAGATTTCAATCCACCCGAATCAGTCGTTAGAATTGGTAACGGTTCACCGACCATTTCATCTCGAATTGCCAATGTTTGCTTAGCAAGAGGCCTATTGGTTCAATTTGTTGATGAAAAATCAACATCAATCGGCTCGCGTCACGACCATGTCTCAGCAGCTCGTTCAATTTGTAGAAAAGAGGGAATTCCTGTTACTCGGCGACTACAGGTTATCCCTACTGATGGCGAAATAAGGGAGATTCAAAGGAGAAGCCGATATATCTCTGAAGGAAGATTGACAATTCCTTCCAAGCTCGCTAGGGCCGTTGCTGTTGGAAGATTTACCCTTCCAGAAGCGGTTGAATTACACATCGACAGTCTCGATCGCTAAATTTCAACAATCAAAGATACTTACCGCGTCTATATGCTCGGGTTTGATCAACACCCGGAAATCTATCTTCAGATTCCCGATAAACAGTTTTCATGTTTTTTAGGAAATTATTGTCATCTGTTACGATTAGAACTTGGTCGACTCCAGGGTCCTCACCTTCATCCATCCATGCTAGTACAATTTCCATAGTCATTCTAGCACCTTCTCTGTGAGGGTATGCAAAAACATCCATACAAATTGGAGGCATTACCAAGGTCTTTCTTTTCTTTACATTCTCAATTTGTTCAAACATTGAGGCATATGATTGCTTGAGTAAATCACGCCTGAACTCGTCCTGATTGGGTCTTCGACAATCTGGACCTACTACATGAACCAAATTATCGAAAGGTAGATTGAAACCTGGTGTTGTAACCGCTTCTCCAACTCCGCATGGTTGAAGATTTTCCTTACGCCTTTCAACAGCAATCCCATGACAGAATTCTCGTAGTTCTGGTCCCGCTTTCTGGTGTATTTTTTCATCTAGGCCTTCTCTTCCAGCCAGGCGATTATTGGCGGTTGTTACTAGAAGGTCACCTTCTACACGTAGAATGTTCCCATAGAGAACTCGAACGTCACCATATTGACATTGTCGGACAATGACAGTCTCCACCATACAAGTGCGAGAGGAGGCCGCCCTCTTTCACCTCTTCGTAAGTCAATTCACTAACTCCTTGGTTGGCAAAGGGTTCATTCCCACTGACCTTTTCGGGTATAATGCAATGTCTGTTGGGTATGTACTAATCAATGTCGAACCTGGTGCTGAATACGACGTTTTCAATGCTGCATCAGAATTACCATTCGTGGTTGATGCAAATCTATTATTTGGAGACCACGATTTAATTGTCAAAATCGAGGCAGAAAATATGGGAGTTATCGCTCGATTGGTAGTCGATAATATACGTTCCATCGACGGTGTTCTAAACACAAAGACTCTTGCTTGTGCTGAATTATGAGTTATTTTTTACGCCCAAGAAAGTATCATGGATTTACTGAAAAGGTACCTACAGCGGCGCAGCATTGCGATTATTCGCCTCAAACTTCATAATCTCCCCGAGTCGCCGCCTTTGCGGAGGTGGATAATTAAATGTCTAAGAAATACTTCGTGTTGATGGAAGGCGGAAAGGATACTGCTCAGGTGTTTGTAAGCAAGCAACCACGCGGCGCCGCTCTGAAAGCAGCTACACGTGGTCACACCGATATTCAGCTGCGCGAGCGCGGTACGAATAAGGTACACATGTTCACAGGTTCGACCGCAATGGTCCCAAAACCTGCGAATGGTCCAGCATGGCTTCCTGACAAGATCAAGAAGGCCAACGTGAAGAAGAACGGCATCAAGCACCTCTGATTTACTCAGAGTGCGCTGATTCCGACTATCTGCGCTGATTTACGTAAACCCGTCCGCGATGACTTAGTGAATGCGCGGACGGGTGAATTCGATTACGTCTTCAATCCCAACTTTCTAGCAATCATTGCTATAGGGTCATAATATTCGGTAACGACCCTCTCTTTCAATGGGATAATTGCATTATCTGTTATGTTGATTCCAGCTGGGCAAACTTCAGTACAACACTTCGTGATATTACAATATCCTAGTCCGAAATCTTCCTTGATTTCCGGTATTCTATTTTCGGTGTCTAGAGGGTGCATTTCTAGGCCTGCGAGTCTAACAAAGAATCGTGGGCCCGCAAATTCATCGAATTTTTGATGTTCTCGAAGTACGTGGCATGTATTTACACAAAGCATGCACTCTATACAGGCTCTGAATTCTTGGATTCTATCCGCTTCCTCTTGTTTGAATTCCCAGTCAAGTTCCTCTGGTCCATTTACTGGTACCATTTTCTTATTCATTTCATAAGCCCAAGATATATCTGTGACGAGATCTTTAGTTATTGGGAAAGCCTGCATTGGTTTGACTGTGATTGGTTCACCTTCGGGGGTTTCTTCCATTATGTCTTCCATGCGAGTCATACACATCAGTCGAGGCATTCCATTTACCTCGGCACTGCAGGAACCACATTTACCAGCCTTACAATTCCAACGACAGGAGAGGTCAGGTGCATGTTCGGCTTGAATTCTGTGTATTACATCAAGAACTACCATTCCTTCATCCATTTCTACGGTATAGTCGACCATCTTTCCAAGAGCTTCGCCATGAGCATCTCCGACTCCTCGAAATACCCTGAATGTAACTTCTTCAGACATTTCACTCGCCCTCCTGATCTAGGTCGTCGGTTCTCCAGCTATCTTTCCAAAAACGATTAGATCGCTAAGTGAATTTCCACCGAGTCGATTCGCACCATGTAATCCAGTTGCGGCTTCGCCAGCAGCATACAATCCTATTACGGTCGACTCCTGAGTTTCAGGGTGAACCTTTACTCCACCCATGACGTAATGTGCTGTCGGCCCTACCTCCATCTTTGTAGTCGTGATATCGACTGCAGCCAATTCCTTGAATTGATGATACATTCCTGGAAGTTTCTTCTTGACATCCTCTGGAGTTCTCCAAGAGATGTCTAGGTAAGCCCCTCCATGTTCACTTGATCTTCCTGCATCTCTTTCAGAGTTGATTGCTTTAGCAACAACATCTCTCGTAAGTAATTCTGGTGGCCTTCTCTTTGTGGCTAGTTTTCCGGAAATAACCTCATCTACCCATTCTAAGGCTTCTTTTTCCGTATCTGCAAATTCATCTGCGTACATTTCAGGAATGTAGTCAAACATGAATCTCTGACCTTCTGAATTGGTCAACATTCCGCCTTCTCCTCTTACTCCCTCGGTTACGAGAATACCTTTGACACTCGGAGGCCAAATCATTCCTGTTGGATGGAATTGGACAAATTCCATATCTCCTATTTCTGCTCCAGCCCAATATGCCAAAGCATGCCCTTCACCTGTGTATTCCCAAGAACCCGAGCACACCGCCCAACATCGAGTAATTCCACCGGTTGCAAGAACAATTGATTTCGCTTTGAATAGATGGAGTGATCCATCGTTTCTATCGTAGGCAAAACAACCCGTAACTTCACCATTATTGGTGAACAATCTTCGAACAGTGAATTCCATGAAAACATCCATTCCCATGTGAACTCCCTTTTCTTGAAGTGTTCGAATCAATTCTAATCCGGTTGCATCACCGATGTGAGCCAGTCTAGGATAGGTATGTCCCCCGAAATTTCTCTGACTGGTTAGTCCCTTTGGGGTTCTATCGAATACGGCGCCCCAAGTCTCGAGTTCCCTGATTCTATCAGGAGCTTGTTGAGCATGGATCTTTGCCATTCTCCAATCATTGAGGTATTTTCCACCCTTCATAGTGTCACGGAAGTGAACTTTCCAACTATCTCTTGGGTCTTTGTTTGCCAAGGCAGCAGCAGCACCTCCTTCGGCCATTACAGTGTGGGCTTTTCCAAGCATCGATTTACAAACTAAAGCGACACTTGCCCCCTCTTGACTCGCTGCTATAGCGGCTCTAAGTCCTGCACCACCTGCTCCAATAATTACTACATCATGTTCGTGAGTAGTATAACTTTCTTCGGAAATATCGTAACGCATTCACAGACCCCCAATTAATACAATGTCACTCAAACCAAAGAAGGGGTCAGTGCATGCGTAGATGTAGAAGTCCGCAAACATAACCCAGAACAAGGAATAAAGCGCCCATTCTTTGTGTTGCTCGTTGAGTTTGGTGGATAATTTCCAGAGTTTGTATTTCATTCGATTCATTGGTGTGGAGGTCCAATCCTGTGAGGCGCCTCCGACAACATGTCGGAATGCGTGACATCCGAAAGTATAGCCTGTGAGCATGATTACGTTGACTAGGAGAATTAGGCTACCAACAGTTACTCCGTAAGCATGAGTATCGCCTTCGTGGAAATTTAATGACAGCCAAACATCGAATGAAAGGAGTGGAAGGTAGGCCAGCATTACATACATGAAATAACGATGTAGATTTTGTATCACTAAAATTCCAGTCTCTCCTGAATATTCATCCCATGGTTTTGATACTGCACAACCGGTTGGTTGAGCCATGAAGGCACGATAGTATGCCTTACGATAGTAGTAACATGTTGCTCTGAATCCTGCTGGGAAAATTAAGATGAACATTGCTGGACTTAGCCACTGGAGCTGTTGAGGGACCCAGGAGTGCTCCCCAGGTACGATTAGAGGTGAATAAAGAGGGCTGAGTACGTGAGATCCTGTATCCTCAATTGCCATAGTTCCAGCACCGTGGCCAACTCCTGCGGAAAGTCCAAAATCTGAGAAAATCCAAAAGTCGGCTTCCATGAATCCTCGCCATGTTGCATAAAGTATCATAAAACCAAGATATGCAGCCATTGCAGTGGGCCCTTTCCACCATTTATCGACTCTATCTGTAGCTCCAAATCCCTTCTTCATCGGGAGTGGGAAAGTGACGCCCTGACTCATACACGCACCTGACAATACAAACGCGTAGTTCGACAGCAATAAGTAATTGCATTCCACCACGTCAGGAGTCTCTTGCGATTGTTCAAAATCCGAAGGTTAAATACACCCCCCTCTTCTTGCTAATTGAGGGTGTTTGGAGAGATGATTGACGACCTAACCAGTTCTATTTGTCTCAATTGTGGATATATGCCGGGGGCATTCATGCCAGGCTTGCCCTGCCCCGAATGTGGGGAAATTATTTTTCCATGAATTTTGTTTTTCCAAAACACTCCTTGAAATGGGTCAATCAAATCAAAGTTCCATGGATGCAATGACTTGCCTACTGGTCTCAGACCCAAAGAGAAGAATGCAACGCTCTTCAGGATTAAAGAGAGGCCTACTCTGATTACCAAGGGAATTTCCAAACCCACAGTATTCCATCGTTTATGATTACTTGAATTCCAAGCATAGAAGCCCCAATTAGCGGCACTATCGAACTTCCAGAGGCATCGCTTTGCCAAGCACTCCAGCTAAACAAAATTAGGAGCAAGTTTCCAGTCACGACAAGCCAGAGGCAACCGATAACTAACCACTGGGACCAAAGTGTATCCACCCGTATGTGGAAGGAAGTTAACTCGAGCCAAAACATTGAGGGAATTAGAACTAATAAGAATGCAATCAATAGTCTCTGATTTCCACCTTCAGAAACCTCTCCACTCCATGGCCAGCCTACACCTTCAACAACAGAAGCTTCCCATCCGAAAAGAAGTTGTTGAAAAACGATAAGGAATCCAATAGCTGAGATGAACATACAGGTGACATTTAGGGTTCTCCAAGATTCAGGAATACCGCCCCAAAGTGCCATTGGGTCATCAGCTCGCCGTAATCCTATGACGTAGGATGCAAGTACCATTGGCCCTAGAACAAAGACGACAGTCCTGACAAATTCTCTCGAAATTTCCAACCGAATTACCTCCGATTAAGCAAGGGAGCCGTAATCTGCGTCTGCTTCTTCCATCTCGATTTCGTCAACATCCATCTGAGCTAGTTGTAACTTTCCAGATAACTCATCGTTTACTGCATGCCAGTACGAGTATGCTTCGATTACCCAAATTCCCGATTCGCGAGTTCCATTTCCGCTACCCTTGACTCCTCCAAATGGTAGGTGGGCTTCTGCTCCCGTCGTCGAGTTGTTAATTCCAGTCATACCGGCCTTGATGCCTGTTTTGTATCGATAGGCCTCGAGTCTATCATTGGTGTAAATTGCAGAGGACAACCCATAGGGTGAAGCATTTGCAAGATGCAATGCATGATCGAAATCTCGGGCCTTGACAATAGTTACCAGTGGCCCGAAAATCTCTTCATGGAAACATTCCATATCTTCTGTGACATCTACATAGACATGAGGCCACATGTAGATGCCTTCGCTCGCATCTCCATGGAATGTATCTGGCTTGTTGTCATTTGTAATTCTGCCTTCTCCCCAAATTTTCTTTGCACCGCTATTTTCACACATGTCGACACCTTTCATGAAATCAACTGCATATCTTTCGGATAGCATTGGGCCATACAGTACTCCATCATGTCGCATTGAATCACCAATCGAAGTGGATTTCACTTTCTCCATTAATCGTTCAACAAACTCATCATAGATATCTTCGTGAATAATCAAATTTCCTAAGCTAGTACAACGCTGTCCCGCAGTTCCAAATCCTGCCCAATAAGCACCTTCAACAGCATTTTCCATATTTGCTGAAGGCATTATCACAAGCGGATTCTTCCCTCCCAATTCTAGGGAAGCGCTAACGAGATTACGACCGCAAGTTTCTCCGATCATCTTTCCGACCGCAGTACTACCCGTGAATGAGATTTTGTCTACCATCCCTAAATCGGCTGAATCAACCAATGCTTGACCTGCTCCACTACCATTGCCATGTACTAGGTTAATCACGCCATCAGGCAATCCTGCTTCATGCATTACACGCGCTAGGGCGAAGGAAAGGAGGGGAGAGTCTTGAGGTGACTTCCAAACGCAGGTGTTGCCGCACATGATTGCTGGAATCATCTTCCAGAAAGGGACCGCTGAAGGGAAGTTGCAAGAATTGATTATTCCACAAACCCCCAATGGTCTACGGTAGGTGAACAATTCTTTGTTCGGTAACTCAGAGT
>MDUO01000095.1_pt1 | contig 8640 bp, 7 predicted proteins | sample 811271 | NCBI WGS metagenome assembly MDUO01 (sample SAMN02905556, study PRJNA254808) | marine metagenome | biome: ocean; feature: oxygen minimum zone; material: water; isolation source: 30 m water sample from station 6 | place: Mexico: oxygen minimum zone off the coast of Manzanillo ... | reverse complement strand
TAACCGCCACCATAGCTGTAACATTAGAGTGAACTCTTTTCCTATCAACAAGTGCTACAGTCTTGCTTATGTAGCCATTGTCCTTTAGTTGATTAATTCTTTTCCAGCAAGGGGTTGTTGACAAATGAACTTCAGAGGATAGCTCTTGAATTGTAAGCTCAGCATTTTTTTGAAGAAGCTTCAGTAGTTTTATGTCAATAGCATCCATAATCTTATAATAAACAGGTTAAAAATATAATATTTTTCTTCTAATAATATAACAAGTAGAACAAATTTCTTTTTTCTTACTTAAATCTAATTTATTTAGAATATTTTACTATAATTTCCACCATATTTTTAAATAGTTTGTGAAATGTACAAATATAGCGAAAAAGATACGCAATTTTTGATAGAAAGGGTGGATCAATTTGAAAAGCAGTTAAATCGTCATTTATCGGGCGAATTAGATGAGGACAAGTTTAGAAGTTTAAGGCTTAGAAATGGTCTTTACATGGAGCTACATGCCCATATGCTGAGAATTGCTATTCCTTATGGGATTTTAAGTTCTGAGCAGCTGAGAGCACTTGCTGATGTTGCTGACAAATATGATAGAGGGTTCGGGCACTTTACTACCAGACAAAATATCCAGTTTAATTGGATTCAGTTACCTGAAATTGCTAATCTACTTCGTGATTTGACTGATGTTGGACTTCATGCCATTCAGACCAGTGGAAAGGCAACACGAAACATTACTGCAGATCCCTTATCTGGTTTGACAGAAGGTGAGATTGAGGATGCTAGGCCTTACTGTGAGCTCATTAGGCGCTGGTTTAACCTTCATCCAGAGTTTTCATGGCTGCCAGGTAAATTTAAAATTGCTATTAATGGCGCAAAACTCGATGAAACAGCTTTGAGAATCCATGATTTAGGTTTGAGACTCGTTAAGAACAAAAAAGGAGAGCTTGGATTTAGTGTTTATGTGGGCGGAGGTTTGGGCGCTGCTGCAATGGTCGGTCCTGAAACTGCTTCTTTTGTTCCAGTTGAAGATATTCTTAGTTATCTTGAGTCGACAATGAGGATCTATAACCTGAAGGGTCGTCGAGACCATCAAAAGAAGCTTCGAATTAAATTCCTAGTGCGTGAGTTAGGTGCAAGTGAGTTTGCTCGATTGGTCGATGAGGATTGGCAAGAAACTAAGGATGATCCAGAACTTAAGTTAAACCTTAAAGAGCTTCAAAGCCTTAAAGAAGTTTTTGCTTTGCCTATTAAGCCTTTAAGTCTAGATGGATTTAAGGATGTTGCAGATTTTAATTACGGTATTTGGAAGAAGAATAATGTAAGAAACCATAAGGTATCTGGTTATAGCATTGTTAATATTTCATTAACAAAGCCGGGAGCTGCTCCCGGAGATATGACATCAGAGCAAATGAGAGTTCTTGCTAAACTAGCTGACCAATATAGCTCTGGTGAACTTAGAACAACCAAAAGACAAACGATTGTTTTCCCTTTTGTGAGGCAAGATCAAATCCATAAATTATGGAAGTCATTAGAAGAATATGGTCTTGATAGTCCTCATCAAGGCACACTTGCTCAGATAGTCGCTTGCCCAGGAAGAGATTATTGCGACCTTGCAAAAGCTGTCTCAATTCCAATAGCAAATAGAGTTCAGGAGCGGTTTAATGACATGAATAGACTGCTTGATATTGGAGATTTAAATATCAACATTTCGGGATGTGAGAACTCATGTGCACACCACCATATAGCCGATATCGGCTTACTTGGAATGCAGAAAAAAGGCGAAGAGTACTATCAGATTACACTGGCTGGTGAGACACTTCATGAGACTAATATAGGTAAAAAGCTTGGTCCATCAGTCAGCAGTGATGATATTGTTGATGCTGTTGAAAGTATTGTCAATGTTTATATTGATAATCGTAAGAAAAATGAGAAGTTCACTGATGTTTTTAAGAGAATTGGTATCGATGCATTCAAGGAGAAGGTTTATGGATGAGATTCAAAATCCCACAAGTCTAATTAATAAAGACTATGAAGAAATTGAACTTGTCACACTTGATGATTGGTTAGATAACTTTGATGAATTATCAAAAAAAGGTGTAGGCCTTATCATAGAGCCTTCAGATGATGTGTATTTGATTAGAGATCAGCTTGAATTCATAGAATTAATTGCACTAGATTTTAAAAACTTTGATGATGGAAGAGGTTATACCCAAGCATATCTGCTTAGTAAAAGATGGAATTATATTGGAGAGATTATAGGTGTCAATGCACATCTTGATCAATTGCAATTTATGCTTAGATCAGGCATTACAACCTATCAATTATTGGAATCATACAAGGGTAGTAATGAAGAAGATTATTCCAATGGTTTTAGTTTGTGTTACCAAGCGGCTGCTAACAATAATGGCCTTAACTTACAGTATTAATTCTTACTAAGAATGTGGAGGTGTTAGATGAAAGAGGATAAGTCTAGATCTGTTGGAAAAACAATCTCTTGGAGGGTTCTTGCCACTTGTGATACGATTCTAATTTCATACATTATTACTGGAAGTTTTACTATTGCAGCTACAATTGGATCAATAGAGGTTATTACTAAAATGTTTCTCTATTATTTTCATGAGAGAGCTTGGAATAAGTTTTCGTTTGGAAGAAGCTAATTTGCAAGTAGGGGTTATTTTTTAGATAGTTATTTAAGGGTATAATGTTGTCGGATTTTAAAAATAAGTTAATAGAATTTATAATTCAAGGTAGGTATATATGTCAGTAATGACTGAGCGCGTCACACATGTGCATCATTGGAATGAAAACTTATTTAGTTTTCGAACTACTCGTGATCCTGGGTATCGATTTAAAAATGGCCATTTCACAATGATTGGTCTACCATCTGAAGAGCGTCCTTTAATGCGTGCCTATAGTATCACTAGTTCTAATCATGAGGAAGAGCTTGAATTCTTTAGTATTAAAGTCCAAGATGGCGCCCTTACGTCAAAGCTTCAAAACCTTCAAGTGGGTGACGAAGTTCTAGTGGGAAAACGCTCTACAGGAACGCTAGTGCCGGACAATATGCTCCCTGGAAAAAACCTTTATTTGCTTGCTACTGGAACTGGTCTTGCGCCTTTCATGAGCATCATCAAAGACCCAGAAATTTATGATCAATTTGAAAAAATTATCTTGGCTCATGGTGTTAGAGAGGTTTCAGAGTTAGCCTACTCTGACTACATTGAAAATATACTTCCAAATGATGAATATTTAGGAGAGATGGTTAGAGAAAAACTTGTTTACTACCCTACTGTTACTCGCGAGCCTTTTAAAAATAATGGTCGCCTGACAACTCTTATGGAATGCGGTAAATTGTTTCTTGATTTGAATCAACCCCATCCTACCTTGGAAGATGATCGCTTTATGATGTGCGGAAGTCCAAGCATGCTCAAGGATTTCGTCGCTATTCTAGAATCAAAAGGATTTATTGAAGCGCGAAATATTAATCCAGGGCACTTTGTCATTGAGAGAGCATTTGTTGAATCCTAACTTCACAAAATAAATCTAAGTTCTATCGTAAAAATCATCTTACGGTTAAATCACAAACTCTTAGAGCGTATTTAATGGCGAAAGCCTGCTTCTATAAAAAATCTCAAATATATTAAACCCCACAAAGATTTAAGAGGCTTATAATTTCTATCGTATTTATTCTATTTAGGAGTATCCAATGCATAGCAAACTTAATTCTGTTCGTGTTCTTATGAAAGAAAACCATGTTGATTTAATTGCTCTTGGTCCTGGAACTCACATGAAATGGTTGCTAGGATTCAATCCTACTCCAGATGAAAGGCCTTGCATGTTACTGATAGGATTGGAAAATGAGGCCTTCCTTATGCCATCGGTTAATGTAGAGGATGCAATGAAGCGTTCTGATATCAAAATGTTTAGCTGGAAAGATGAAAATGGCCCTGATATAGCTCTAGTTGAAGCACTTTCTTATACTGGCTCATCAAATGCAAAACACGTTGCAATAGATGAAGCAATGCGCTCTCATTTTGCTTTAATACTTATAGATGCATTGCCAAAACCGACCTATGAGTTTACTAACTCTACAATTGGTGCGCTCAGAATGCGTAAAGATGATAACGAATACTCTAGTCTTAAAGAAAATGCGCTAATTGATGATAGAGCAATGCAGGCTGGTTTTGCCGCAATAAAAGAAGGGATTACTGAACTTGAGGTAGGCGAGGCAATAAATAAACACTTTATCTCCGAGGGAGCAAAGCCTCAATTTTGTATAGTTGGCTCTGGACCAAATGGTGCTTTTCCACACCACCATACAGGGGATCGAAAAATTCAAAATGGTGATGTAGTATTAATTGATATTGGTGGAAGAAAAGGCACTTTTCCAAGTGATATGACTCGTATGTCAGTTCTTGGTGAGCCGCCTGAAGAGTATCATGAGGTTCACGCTATTGTAGAGCGTGCTGTTCAAGCCGCTATGAAGGCTGCAAGACCTGGAGTGATGGCTAAAGAGGTTGATGCCGCTGCAAGGGGTGTTATTAACGAAGCGGGTTATGGCGACTATTTTGTTCATCGAACTGGCCATGGACTTGGTATTGATATTCATGAGCCTCCATATATTACTGCAACTTCAGAGGTTATATTAGATGAAGGAATGGTATTTTCAATTGAACCAGGAATCTATCTTCAAGGTAGATTTGGAGTTAGGCTAGAGGAGATTGTCATCTTGAGGTCTGATGGTCCTGAAATACTTTCAGAGTTGTCTCGTAAGACAAATTTCATTAGCTAAAAAATATTTTTTGCTATTTAACTATAAGAGTCATTTAAGACTAAAAAGTTCATTTAGTTTAAAATTGCATGCAATATGAATGAGAATTATTTAATCCTTCTTCGATTGGGAAGCGAAGCAAAATCTGAGGGAAAGTCTTTGGCTGAGCAGATAGATGCAGTTTTGCCCCAAACTCAGTGTACTCAGTGTGATTTTGATGGTTGTAAGCCTTATTCCGAAGCAATTGTTAGTGGAGAAGCAGAAATTAACCAATGTCCACCTGGAGGTCAGGATGGTGTTGATGCTCTTGCAGAACTTTTAGGTCGGCCAACTCTTCCATTAAACGAATCTCATGGTGAAACAAAGCCGAGGAGAGTAGCTGTAGTTGATGAGGAGGTCTGTATTGGCTGCACACTTTGCATAAAGGCATGTCCAGTTGATGCCTTTGTTGGATCATCAAAAGTAATGACTCAAGTAATTGCTAAAGAGTGCACAGGTTGTGACTTATGTCTCCCCGTTTGTCCTGTAGATTGTATTGATATGATTGAGTCTGATCCATTTGCAATTATGCTTCAAAATGATTCAGCGCAATTTGATGATACGCATAATCAAAGGCAGGCCTTAGAGAATAGTTATTTTTCTCAACTAGGTTCGTTTTTAAAACCAAACGACTTGCTCATTCTCAACGATACAAGAGTTATTCCTGCCAGACTATTTGGAAACAAAGAGTCTGGGGGTAAGGTCGAGGTTTTGGTGGAGCGATTAGTTGATGAATTTTCAGCCTTGGTAATGATTAAATCGAGCAGAGCACCAAAAGTAGGAAGCTTTATTGTTTTGGAAAATAATACTCGGTTTGAAGTTGTTGATAAAAATGAAGGTATGTATAAAGTTAATTTTGAGGGCGAAAAAATTCTCAAAACACTTGATGAAATTGGACACATTCCTTTGCCACCTTACATTGAACGAAGTGATTCAGATGAGGACTCTAAAAGATACCAAACGGTTTATGCAAAAAATGATGGTGCTGTAGCCGCCCCGACTGCAGGACTTCACTTTGATGATTTGTTATTATCTAATCTAAAAAATCAAGGCATAGATCATGCTTTCGTCACCTTGCATGTCGGAGCTGGGACTTTCCAGCCTGTAAAGGTTGATGACATAGAGACTCATAAAATGCATAGTGAGCATTATGAGATCAGTCAAAAGACTGTCGACAAAATTATTCTTGCAAAAAAGAATGGAGGTCGAGTTATTGCTGTTGGAACGACCGCAGTCAGAACACTTGAGTCCGCATCTATAAATGGAGAGCTAAAAAGTCAGAAGGGAGACACAGATATTTTTATATATCCAGGCTTTAAGTTTCAAATTGTTGACGCTATGATTACGAACTTCCATTTACCAAAGTCTTCACTATTGATGTTAGTCTCCGCTTTTATTGGATTTGAACAAATGCATCAAACTTATCAGCATGCCATTAATCAAGAGTATCGTTTCTTCAGTTATGGCGACGCTATGTTACTAGAGAGGCTAGACTTCTGATTCCATAGAGAGATGTTTTGAGAGTCTAAAAATAAAGAAGGCCATAATAGGCAAAATCATGAAGCTTGTCTTTATTGACGTAATTTCTGCAAGTAGCCCCAGAAACAATGGGCCAAGCAACATTCCGCCATAGCCAAGTGTTGCTATGCTTGCTATTGCTGTTCCTTGCGATATGTTTTTATCATTACCCGCACGAGAAAATGCCAAAGGAATAATGACTGCTATACCCAACCCTATTAATCCAAAACCCAACAGCAGCAAAAAGAAAGAGTCAAATAATAATAGAATAGATGAGCCAGTTAGCGCCACTAGTCCAGAGTAACGAGCAGTATCAGAAGGTCCAATCTTGTGCGATATTTTGTCACCCATTAACCTCATTGTAAACATACATACTGAAAAAACTGTAAATCCCAATGCTGCATTTCCATCATTTAATGATGTAACACTTTTTAGAAAAATAGCACTCCAGTCGGCGACAGCACCCTCACTGAGTGATGCAAAAAAAGTAATTATAGCAACAGGCATTAAAGATCCTTTTGGAATTGAAATAAAAGGAGATTTAGTCACTTTTTTATTTGTTTGAGATTCAAAAGGAACAAAAGCAACAATTAAAGCTAGAAAAAAAATAACGATTGAGATGAGGCTAAAATGATCTTTATATCCTACATCATTAAAAGCCAATATTGAGCCGAGCCCGGCACCAATTCCAGCACCAAGACTCCACATTGCATGAAAAGAAGACATAACTGGTCGCTTGTATTGTCTCTCAACCTCTGCTGCCCATGCATTCATTGCGACATCATCTCCACCATGTATTGCTCCAAAAAACATAACCGCAAAAACCAGCATCCAAATTGAGTTTGCAAATGCGATAAATATTAATGTTAGTGGTATCAGAAGAATAGTAGCCCTTTTAGTAATGAAGGCTGCACCATAACGATCTGCAGCCCTTCCAAAAACGGAAAATGCAATGACAGCAGAAAGCCCTGCCAAGAAAATTAACAAGCCCAAAGAGCCTGGTGACAAGTTATGAAAATCTACAATGGCTGGAATCCTAGAGGCCCAAGTACCGAATACCATACCATTGATAGCGAAAATTAATGAAACCGCAAACCTGCTGTTTATAAAGATATTCATTCAACTTAAAAGAATATATTGAATAGCTATTATAAGGCCTCAAGTAATGTTTCACCCATTAATGCTGGGGTTGGGGAGACGCTTACACCAGCATTGTTAAGTGCTTGAATTTTACTATTGGCATCTCCTGAGCCTCCACTAATAACAGCACCCGCATGCCCCATTCTTTTTCCTTTTGGAGCAGTCAGCCCAGCAATATATGAGATTACAGGCTTGGAAACATTTGATTTGATAAACTCTGCAGCCTCCTCTTCGGCACTACCTCCAATCTCACCAACCATGACAATTGAATGTGTATCAATATCAGCCTCAAATAACTCAAGACAATCAATAAAATTCATTCCTTGAACTGGATCACCACCTATACCTATACAGGTGCTTTGACCGAGTCCTGCAAGTGAAGTCTGGTGGACTGCCTCATAGGTTAATGTTCCAGACCTAGAAACAATTCCAACGGTTCCCTTTTTATGGATATTTCCGGGCATAATACCAAGCTTGCATTCATCTGGAGTGATTACTCCAGGGCAGTTAGGGCCTATGAGTCTTGAATTGCTGTCGGCAATGATTGCTTTAACCTTAATCATGTCTTGAACAGGAATCCCCTCTGTAATACATGCAATGACAGGCATTTCTGCCTCAATTGCCTCAACGATAGAGGCATAAGCAAATCTTGGAGGAACGTAAATCATTGAAGCATTGGCACCTGTTTCACTCATAGCCTCTTGAACAGAATTAAATACTGGTCTTTCTAAGTGAGTTTGTCCTCCTTTCCCTGGAGTCACACCTCCAACAAAATTAGTTCCATAGGCAATCGATTGTTCTGAGTGGAAAGTACCTTGTTTTCCTGTAAATCCTTGACAGATTACTTTTGTTTTTTTATTAATTAATACGCTCATTTAGCCATCTCCACAACTTGTTTAGCAGCCTTCGTTAAGTCAGCCTCTGTAATTATGTCAAAGTTACTTGCATTAAGTATTTCTAGACCTTTTAATATGTCTTCATCTGGAATGTTTAAAGCAGGAGCCAATCTTAAACAATTTGCCCCAGCTGAAACCATTATTAGCCCTTTATCATAAGAATCATTTAATACTGACTCTGCGGTGTCTTTAACCAGATCACAACCTATCCATAAGCCCGCGGATCTTATATCAGAGATCACATTATCCTTTTTCAATTCTGAGAGGAACTTCAAGAAG
>MDUO01000030.1_pt1 | contig 9865 bp, 7 predicted proteins | sample 811271 | NCBI WGS metagenome assembly MDUO01 (sample SAMN02905556, study PRJNA254808) | marine metagenome | biome: ocean; feature: oxygen minimum zone; material: water; isolation source: 30 m water sample from station 6 | place: Mexico: oxygen minimum zone off the coast of Manzanillo ... | reverse complement strand
GGATAATCATGATCCCATTGTCCAAACAGGCCTTTGGCTTCAATTCCTGCATCTTTGAGTTGATTGATTACTGGAACCGCCATATGTGGATCGACATTCCAGTCATGCATCCCTTGGATTAGGTAGACTGAACCTTCGTAATTGGCTAAAACTCGGTCTAGGAAATATCGTTCCTTCCAATAAGTGCCTGCTGCTTCACCGCCCCACATCCAAGCAGCCACGCCGGTTCCCGGGCCGATGATGTAGTCTGGACACATATTGCCAATATCTTCTGTATCTCCATCTATTCCATATGAGCCATACACTCCATTGTGCATAATTGGTGCTCGAGCCTCAGATGATCCGTTCTTCCACATCAACTCCATTACACCAATGAGCCCTGAAATTGGAACAATTGTCGCGAGGTGCTCATTACCGAATGTTGCCGCTTGCCAAGGGGTTGAGCCATCGTATGACTTTCCAATCATAGCGACGCGTCCATTCGACCAATCCTGTGTGCCGAGCCATGTGACCGCTGCATCAACTCCCAATTGCTCGGCATTACCCATCAAATCCATACAGTGATTTGAGCGTCCTGTACCCATTACAGAAACTTGAGCGAAAGCATACCCATGTGGTAATATTTGATCAATTATCATGCTTCCAAGCCATGTCCCTGGTTCTTCAACAGGGCCCGTTTGAACCGAAGCTTCATCGAAATAAGGTCCGAACTCTGCGATTACAGGTACTTTGACTCCTTCCGGAACATCCGGAAGCCAAAGTCCGAGGCTAACCTTACCATTGGGAGCTGCACCTCCTTCTGACATAGGTAAATCGAATTCGACGAAGTGATGAGTGGAGTTCCACTCATTTTCTGTCTCCTTCAAGGTGTATGGACCGAACTCCATGACGAAGGAATACGGTTGATCTGTGATGTATGGCCACTCACTTCTCTCCCAAACTGGTACTCGTTCGTATATTCCGAGCTCTTGCTTAACCTCGTCAACAATCTCATCGAAAATTACAGATTGAAGTATGACTGCTAAGAGAATACCAACAACTGCTAACGCACCAGCGGCGAGTGCTAAGCCTCTCTTGTCTATTCCTGCTGAATCTAGTAATTCCGCGATGACCTCTCCAACTGGGGGGATCTGACTAGAAGGAATTTCGGGAGAATCGTCTTCTAGGACTAATTCAGCCTCCAAAACCGGGAGTTGATTCACATCTTGACCTACATGCACATGGCCCTCTGGGCCATGGTCGTGGTCACAGCAGTCCTCTCCCATCTGGGCTTGGGATAAGTGAACCCCTCTTGAGTTAGTCTATCATTCGTCTAAATTTTTCGAACGAGTTTGATTGAAAAAGGAGGGGACGGTCGCCCGCACCATGGGAATGCAGATGACATTCGTAATGGTAAAGCCTGATGGAGTACAAAGAGGTCTTGTTGGTAACATCATCCAACGCTTCGAAAACAAGGGACTGCGCCTTGTTGGCCTACGTCAACTAACTCCTTCCTTGGAACTTGCTGAGAGCCATTATGCAGTTCACTCTGAGCGCCCATTTTACTCCGGCCTGATTGAATTCATTACATCAGATCCAGTTGTCGCAATGGCTTGGACTGGCATTGATGCAATTTCTGTTGCTAGAAACATCATCGGACCAACCAATGGGCGTGAGGCTGCTCCAGGAACCATTCGTGGAGATTTTGCTATGGACATTGGCCACAATATAATCCACGGTTCAGATGGCGAAGATACCGCTGCATTCGAATTGGGACTATGGTTCCCAGATGGTGTAATCGAGTGGACTCGTGATGCAGAGAGCCAGATTTACGAGTGAAATTACTACTTGACTGAGGATTGAGTATGAGGTGTTTGAAATGTCTGGACGCCGTCAACCAATCGTCTCAGTTTTAGGCCATGTTGACCATGGTAAAACCTCGCTTCTAGACCACATTCGAGGATTGGGGTCCGGCCGACAAGCCAGTGTAATGGATAGAGAGGCTGGTGGAATCACTCAACACATCGGTGCAACAGAAGTCCCTGCAGATCTCCTAAACGAATTGTGTGCGCCTCTTCTTGGGGGCAAGTCGTTTGATTCCCCTGGCTTGCTTTTCATCGATACACCAGGACATCACTCATTTTCCACACTTCGCTCGCGCGGTGGTGCTCTAGCGGATATTGCAATCTTAATGGTCGATGTAATGGAAGGTGTCCGACCGCAAACTATCGAATCTATACGAATCCTAAAGCAAGCAAAGACTCCTTTCGTAATCGCTGCTAACAAAGTTGACCGGATACATGGATGGGATTCAGTTCACGGGCGCTCAATGGCCCAGGCAGTGAGAGAACAAACAAAGGATGCTCAGGCCTTGTTTGAGCAGAGATACTGGGATTTAGTTGGTAAGTTTGCGGAGCATGGATTCAACATAGAAATGTACTCCAAAGTCAAAGATTTCACTCAAGAAATCGCCCTTGTTCCAATTTCAGCTCGTGAGGGAGAAGGTATCCAGGATCTATTAGCCGTCGTAATCGGTCTTGCAGAACGATATTTGGAAGACAAATTAACCGACATCGAAGGTGCTGGTGAAGGCACCGTTTTAGAAATGAAAGAAGAGAGAGGACTCGGAAAGACTCTCGATGTTATTCTATATCGTGGTTCGGTCAAAAAAGGCGACGAAATCGTTCTTGTTACAGACGAAGGCGGAGTATCCACGCACGTACGCGGGATGTTTGCGCCACGTGGAATGTCAGAAATGCGAGACGCGGGTAATCGATGGGACGACACAGAAGCGGCCCACGCTGCCTCAGGTCTGAAAATCTCGGCTCCAGACCTAGATGGCGTTCTTGCGGGAACTACTCTTAGGGTTGTATCAAATGATACTGAACGCAAAGAGGCCATTTCCCTAGCTGATGCAGAAGCCAACCTTTCAGTCGAATTGGATGAGGAAGGCGTGACCATCAAGGCTGATACCGTTGGTGGGCTAGAGGCTCTAGCCAAGGAATTGCGAGCAGTTGAGGTGCCGATTCGCCACGCCAGCATCGGTAAGGTAAATCGCCGAGATGTTAGAACTGCAGAGAACTCTAACGACCCACTTCACAGAATCATTCTAGCATTCGCTACAGAAATTCTACCGGATGCTGAAGAAGAAATTGAAAACTCAGAAAATGGAGTCAAATATCTGGGTTCAGATATCATTTACCACATTCTGGAAGAACGAGAAGAATGGGTTGAACAACGTACTCGGGAACTTGAAGAAGCTAGTCGAGAAAAAGTCGTATATCCTGGTCGAGTTCTACTACTTCCGGATCACACATTCCGTGTCTCAAAACCTGCAGTAGTTGGAGTTAGAGTACTGGCTGGAAGAATCCACGTTGGACAACGCTTGCTGAAAAATGGTGAGCGCGTTGGACAAATCAAATCCATACGTTCTGGTCAAGATTCCATGAAGGAAGCAAAGCAAGGCGCAGAGGTCGCCGTTGCCATCGATGGAGTCACTGTTGGAAGGCAAATAGACGAGGATGATGTACTATTGGTCGACATCCCAGAATCCCATGCAAAGAAGCTGAGAAAGATGGACTTAACAAGTGCAGAATTAGAAGTGCTAGAGGAATTAACAGCGATTCATCGCAAAGATTCGCATTTCTGGGGCCGTTAGAGACTTTGAATCACAAGGCGTTCATAGACACCCAGCGCTTAAGTATCAAAAATTTAGCAGCGTGAATATTCAGGTGTCTCAGATGACAATGGCTGCAAGTGACCCTAAGTCCCGAGAACTTATCCAAACCGTATCACAGATCTCGAATGGTCTGATGGGAGAAGTGGCGAAAGTTATCATTGGAAAGCAAGAAAATCTGCGAAAGGTAAGCATTGGAATTCTATCAAACGCCAACATGCTAATCGAGGATTATCCAGGCTTGGCAAAGACGTTGATGGCTAACACATTCGCAACTGCTCTGGGTTGTAAATTCAAGCGTGTTCAGTTTACTCCCGATTTGCTACCAGCAGATATCATGGGGACTTACATGTATGACCAACAAGCTGGAGAGTTCAAACTTCGTCCAGGTCCACTATTCACCAACGTTCTACTCGCTGACGAAATTAACCGTGCGCCTCCAAAGACTCAGGCTGCTCTGCTAGAGGCTATGGAAGAAAAGCAGGTTACCATTGAGGGAATTACCCACAAATTACCTGCACCTTTTATCACAATGGCAACACAAAACCCAATCGAACAAGAAGGAACATATCCGCTACCTGAGGCGCAAATGGACCGATTCATGATGAAGATGTCAATGGGTTACCCAGATCGTCAGGAAGAGAAATCTATCCTACAGCGCAGGAAACTTCGCGGTAAAGATGACCACGACATAGAGACAATCACCTCACCAAAGAAGGTCGTAGCAATGCAAAAGGCCCTCGAGACAGTGCATGTTGATACTGCAATCCTTTCCTACATCGTAGAGTTAGTTCACCGTACTCGTGAAGACCACCGAGTGATTACCGGTGCTTCACCGCGTGCTAGCCAGTCGCTATTCAAGACCGCACGCGCAAGTGCAGCAATCGATGGTCGTGACTATGTGATTCCAGACGACATCAAGGCTGTTGCACTGCAAGTTGTCAGCCACAGAATCGTCCTCAAGCCAGAATCAAAGATTCGTGGCGTAACTGGACAGCACATCATGAGAAAGATTCTCTCAGAAGTGCCAGTTCCTGTAATCCAATAATCGGCAATCGCCGCCTGTGATTATGAACTCCTTAGGCTTCGCTTTGTCGGATGGGACTGATGGAGTTTCTTAGGCCGGCGAAGAATGTCCCTACAACTTGGTGGAGCGCTGACGATCCTTGGACGCTGAAGCCGCGCTTTTACACCATGGTTTTACTAATCGTGGGATTGATTATTTTTGGAGCGGGAGATGCAGTCCTTATCTCAGCACGACTGGGGAATACCCCATGGACTGTTTTAGCAGAGGGAATTGCTGAAAATCTTGGATGGTCGATTGGAGAGTCAACATTTTTTGTTAGTTTCATGGTCTTACTATTATGGATTCCATTAAGAGAAAAACCAGGAATTGGAACCATTTTGAATGCTATCTTAATCGCGGCAACTATCGAGTTTTTACTGCCTATTTTGCCAACACCAGAAACGTTTTCATTACAAATAATTCAGGTTCTTGTTGGTATAGTTCTGGTCGCTATTGGAAGCGGTCTATACCTCACCGCAAATCTAGGACCCGGTCCAAGAGATGGTACGATGACTGGTTTGACCAAAGTGACTGGAATTCCTATAGGAAGAATTCGAAGTGGGATAGAAATATTCGTTATTGCGATTGGATGGACTTTGGGGGGTAAGTTTGGTATTGGTACGATTCTATTTGCAATTCTTATTGGTCCGTGTGTCGCAATCTGTCTGAATATGGCAGGTAGGCTCGGTAAGCCAAGCGATGACTGATAGGCTGAAGGGGCGAGCCGAGCCGTATGGCAGGACCCGTTGTGATTGCAGTTGTCAATCACAAAGGTGGGTGTGGAAAGACTACAACTGCAGTCAATCTAGGTGCAGCCCTAGCTATGGGAAACGAGGAATATGGTATTCAACCTCGCAAAATTCTGATGATTGATCTTGATCCAAAAGGAAACATCGCTACCACTTTTGGTGTCGATAAAAAATCACTCGGGGCGACAATGAATGAGTTATTCAAAGCAGGAATTGATGGTCCAGAAGTCAGGATTGAGGAATGTATCATCGGTCCAAAGCAACTTACAAAGTCGATGAAGGAAGCATTTGTTCGACAAAATCCAGAACGGAAAAGAGGTCCACCAAAGGGATTGGAAATAGACAATCTCTGGTTACTTCCAGCGGATTTAGATTTGGCTGGAATTGAGATTGATTTAGCAACAAGAATTGGGCGAGAGAATCGTTTACAGAGAGCGATTCAAGGCGCAGTAGGTCATTTTGATGTAGTAATCATAGACACTCCAGCCTCACTAGGGTTACTGACGGTGAACGCATTAGTTGCTTCAAACTGGGTCCTAATTCCTGTGCAGGCTGAATTCTATGCTCTGGAAAATATGAGTCAACTGATGAATACTGTAAGTGATGTACAACAAGCCGTGAATCCAAATCTAAGATTATTCGGAATTACCCTAACTATGGTTCAGAGAAGTAAATTGTCAGGAACTGTTGCAGAACAGGCTCGCAAACATTTCGGAGACAGACTATTCGAGACAGAAATTCCTCGACTTGTAGCAATCGCTGAATCTCCTCTAGATGGAGCACCCATTGTTATTGGTCAGAAGCCGAACAAGTCGAATCCAGGAAGTGCTGCTTACTGGGAGTTAGCCCAAGAGGCAAGCAAACGTATCAATCGAATTCACTAATCGCGATGAATCGCAAAAAATTATTCTTTTCTCTTCACAAGGAAAAAAGTAACATTAGCAGCGAGCACAATAATCACTGATAAACCTACGATAAATGGAACATAAGACTTCTTATATCTACTAGAGTCATTTGGATAATAATCACCTTCATCAGACCAACCATCCCCATCTGTGTCTATACAACCAAGTTTATCCTTGATCGAAGTACCATATATATCTGGACAATCGTCGGATAATTCAGTTCCTCTTTGGTCTGCAAAACCGTCACTATCGGAATCAGACCATATGAGATTGTTATTAGGATTTGAATCTAACAAATCTGGCCAACCATCTCCATCTAAATCTGGACATCCGAGGAATGTGATAGTAGAATTACCCCAATTTTTAGGGCAATCATCTGGCGTATTTGCAGGTAGTGGATTGTCTCCAAAACCATCATTATCAAAGTCCGACCATTGAGTTGAATCCTTTTCAAAGGCATCACCAGAGTCTGACCAACCATCACTATCACTGTCTAAACAACCAAATTGATCTTGGGTACTAGTGCCAAAAATCGAAGGGCAGCTATCGGAGTTGTATGCAGGTTGTGGGTTGTCTCCGTAGCCATCCGAATCAGAGTCTTTCCACTGAGAATCTTGGATTGGAAATGCATCTGCTCCATCATCAACGGTCCATTGAGGAGTTGGGTCAGAATACCCGTCTTCATCAGCGTCAGAACAACCCATTCTGTCTGAGTAAGAATACCCCTCATCAGATGGACAACTGTCAGGATTGTTTCCAATAGGATTGTCCCCGTAACCATCTTCATCTGAATCTAGCCATTGTGTTCCATCGACTGGAAAATCATCTACTAAATCTGCCCAATTGTCGGCATCTGAATCTAAACAACCTCGCAATCCTAGTGTTGAAGTGCCTGAACTTTCCGGGCAATCATCACTTAGATTAGTACCAGTTTGGTCTGCAAAACCGTCACCATCTTGATCTGACCAAAGTAGGCTGTTGGTTGGATAGACATCGATATCGTCTCTAACTTCATCGAAATCTGAATCTTGATATGGATCTAATCTAATAACTAAATTTCTCTGTGAATCTACATACCACAGCTTCCCTTCTGGACCTATTTCAAGTCCCATGATTGAAGCGGCATTTGTTTGAACTGTTCTTGATTCTGAGAAACCTTTCCCATCTTCTTCAAGATTAAATCCTGTTATCTTTCCATTACCGTTTTGTGATACAAATAAAACACCCTCATGATATTTTAATCCAGATGGAGATGAAAGTCCTGAGGCTAAAATACCCCATTCAATACCAGTTGCTTCATTATATTCGTGTAGAGGTTCCATTTGACTTTCATCACCTCTTATGTCATTGATTGTAATGTTAGAATCTTGAGTATTAACCCAAAGAATTCGCTGACCCCCAGTATCTGCGATATACAGAATTCCATTTTCTTTATTCAAATCTAAGTGACCGGGTATATTCGGAGTTCTAGTCAGAGATATTTCGATATATCTTGTTACGACACCATCGGAATGATCATCCTGTCCTGTATCATGATCTTCCCGAAAGTCATAGTGCACTAGTTCACCATGGAAGCCATCATTATACCAATAAGCATTTTCTGAATCATGGGCTATTCCCATTCCTTGAGGGCTTTCATGCAGCATATCGATATGACTTCCGAGCAAACCACCAGGCTCTTGATGTTCTTCCGCAAAATGACTGAGCGAGGATGGCCACAGGGCTGGTCCCATGAAATCATTTGGATTACCCTGACCATTGTAGGTGTTTCTTGATTCTTGAGCAGTCCCAAATTGATAATCAAATTCTTCATGATATTCTCCAAACGCAATAGCACTTACCTCTTCCATGAAGTGATTACCATAGGAATCTTGTCTGTATTCAGTAACCTGATTAGATTGTCCCGCATTATGAATTATAGTTACACTATCTGTAGCCCGATTTACAACCCATAATTCGTTCTGTCTAGAAGGGTTTGGGTGAAATTCTAAATCCCTAGGTACGTCTAAATTATCTGCAGATGATGCAATTTCAGTTTCATCAAATCCAGGTCCAAATTGAGTAATATATGTGTCTTTTTGGAAAATATTTTCTTCCGCTGAAATTGGTACCGAGACCGTACCGATAATACTGATGACAAGAATACAAATCAACGTATAGGAAGTAGCTTTCAGAAGGGGATTTTCTCTGTCCACAAACTGTCCACAAACTCATTCTATATGGCGACTGTGATTAAATTCTTCAACAATTCAGGAATCGCCTTGAATTGCCCAGATTTCTTTGTATTGGGATTCTTTTAGGCACTGATAACACAATCTATGTTCTGGATCCCAAACAAGGTTTCTGATTTTCTTACAATTATTGCAAGTAAGTCTCTTCCAGTTATTGCTAATCTTCATCACTTCCTTACCCTATGATTCGCCTTATTTTCGTCCCCAAATGGTCGCAATGCTGTTAGATAACTTCTTGCCTTTGTCCTTCAATTACCAGAAATCCGGTACAGAGTTCCATGTGCATAATCAGCAAATTATGGTTCGACTTCGATATCAATGCCGGTCAGTGCTTCGATTCCCAACTCAGTTATTGAGAGAGATACTTTCAGTCCCGAGCGCTTTCTTTCGACCATATCCCAATCGATTAGAGAACGAATGTGGTATGAGAATACTTGAGGAGAGACTCCAATTTCTTTTGCTAATTGAGCGCCACTTGGTCCTGCTAAATCCATTAGGTCCGCTTGATTTAGATTCATCAGAATTGAACGCTTAATCGAATTCTTACTGAAGTTGATATCTAAGAGGGGGCTCGAGAAGGAAGTATCCATAGCTACTGAATCAGCGAAGAAGATCAGTAATCTTCCATCTCTTCGCGACCAAATTCGTCCTTCCTTTTCCAATCGATCAAGATGATATGTTGCTTGGTTATTACCCAAATCCGAAAGCCGGGTTAGAGCAGAAAGATGAATCCCTGGATTACTCTCGATATATCCGTAAAGACGACCTCTCTGGAACTCTCCGTCTTTGGTTTTACGAACCATTCCGAACATCAGAAGAAGGCTCAACCACGCCTTGCGTGATACTGTCCATCTGACTGGTTCTACAGCGTATACTGAGCCGGCGGCAAGGATTGCCGCCGAGCCACCCACAGCAATCTGTATTGTTGCTGGTTGCAAAATCACCTCTTGCCGGATTGGCTGATGCACTTCTGGAAGAGGTATAGGTAGAACTTCACACCTACCATCTCCATCCAAATCTAAAGGGATGCTACCGCTATCTATCGGTGAAGATCCACATAGAATTTCATCTAAATCACTCCAACCATCTTCATCGGTATCCTTGTCTAATGTGTCACAGATTCCGTCTCCATCCAAATCATTGGGTGCTGAGTCCACTAAGAGTGGGTCTGAACCACAGATTTGCTCGATATGATCCCACCAACCATCGTTGTCATCATCTGCGTCAAGATAATCGCAGATTCCCGATGAATCGGTATC
>MDUO01000028.1_pt1 | contig 9969 bp, 8 predicted proteins | sample 811271 | NCBI WGS metagenome assembly MDUO01 (sample SAMN02905556, study PRJNA254808) | marine metagenome | biome: ocean; feature: oxygen minimum zone; material: water; isolation source: 30 m water sample from station 6 | place: Mexico: oxygen minimum zone off the coast of Manzanillo ... | reverse complement strand
ATATCAATCCAAGGAAACTGATAAGCAAAAACTGAGGTTGTGGTTGGTGGCAAACCTTCAGGGAATGACATAGCCCACGGTAGTTTAGATGGGATACCATAATCATCACCAACAAGGAAACAACCTAAACGACCTATTGCGTACCCTAATAGAATTAATGGAGCAAGTTGATCAGCAAATGTTAGCCATGGAACATTATTCTTTTTTAATACTACGGTTACAGCAAATATTGCCCCAACTAATCCTCCTAAGAATACCAAACCAGAACCACTGAAAATCAAACTCATTGGATTATTGGAACTCATAATTTGATCTAAATTTTCGATCACATGATAAGCTTTTGATCCTACGATTCCACCAAGTGCAGACCAGAAAATAATATCTGATGCAAGTTTCTCATCATATCCTAACTCTCTTAAATCTTTATCCAACAGAAAGTAACATGTATAAAATGCAGCAACTAACATCAAACCAACTGCAATACCAGCTAGAGGATCTACGGAATCAGATTCAGCCCATCTAATTGCAAGTGCGTCTAATGATAAGTCTCCACTCCAAAGGTAAAGTAGTGACATACCATATATTCCCACTGCAGAAGCGACAGATCCTACGATGAAATACTTCATTCCTGCTTCACCTCCAACTTTACTCTCCTTATGGAAAGCAACAAGAATATACGAAGACAGTGACGCTAATTCAATACAAACAAACAACATAAAAAGGTGTGTTGCCATTGACATTAGGCTCATACCAAGACCGACCATAATCAAAATTATGTGGAAATCAACTTGACGACGATTATCAATCAAAGCATTAATCTTCTTGGCAGAAATACTCTCACTGTCATTATCATTTGGGGGTTTCACGTTCGCTCTGGCAGGAAGTCTATGAGTTGTTGCAATTGTGGCTAAAAGTAAAGCTGCTATGAAAATCAAAGAGAATAGTCTACTGAACTCGGTAACTTCCAGAGTATCCCCGATTGAACCATAAGAATTCTGCATCAACCCAAAGAAAAAGGCTGAAATGAAGATTACCAGAGAAACTTGGTTAGGTAATCTAGGGTTACTTGTACTCTTGAAACGGCTACCTCCAATGAATACAGGAACATGGAATCTTGTTAGAGGAATTCGGAAACTCGCATTACCTAAGTTTGGAATTAAAATAATGGCTACTAGACCAAATAGCATGATTAGCTCAGGAATAATTAACTCTGCTTCATTTGTACTAATTGGAAGATTCATGGTTTTACCCCCTGTTCAATTAAATGATTGAGTAATACTTCACGAACAAACTCAGTAGACCAATCAGACATCATATCGAAGAAAATGAAGGGGAATATACCAAATGCTATGGTAAGAATCCCTAGTATAAACATACTAGTATTTTCATTCCATGTAATGTCTCTGGGATCTTCACCATGTAGTGACTCAGGAAGTATTCCATGATGTCTATCATTAGATTCGAATATAGTCTTCTGCATAGATGTTAGATAATACACTGCAGTAATAATCAATGTTAACGCTGGCAGAAGTACTAACCAGCCAAAACTCATCCAGAATGCTATCATTATTGCTACCTCAGCTACGAATCCTGCTAGTAATGGAAGTCCTAGACTTCCCATCCAACCTAGCATCATATGTGCAGCTAAGTATGGTGAATGATGGGCAATGCCTCTCATTGATCCGATTTCTAGAGTATGATAGTGATGCTTGAATGCTCCTGCAACCGCAAACAGTAGAGGACTTATTATTCCGTGTGCGAACATCATGAATAATGCTCCAGCAATACCTAATGGCTGCATCGTTGCGATACCTAAGAAAATCAATCCCATGTGAGATACTGATGAATAAGCTACCATTCTTTTCAGATTAGTTTGACCCATACAAATCCATGCACCATAAACCAAACTCACCATACCAAGAATAACTAAAATTGGTGTGAAAACAACTGTAGATTCAGGGAATAATGATACTGCTACTCTCAAGAAACCATAAGCACCCATTTTCAGCATTACTCCAGCTAATATCATCGAACCAGCAGTAGGAGCCTGGACGTGAGCATCTGGTAACCATGTATGAACAGGAACACTAGGCATCTTAGTTGCGAATCCAATCAGTAATAAGATCCAAACTAAATGTCTGAGACCTTCAGATTGTATCATTTCACTGTCCATATCTAATAGACTGAAGTGATGTCCAGTCATTGTCCCTGACACGCCTGAAATATCACCTGTGTGGAAATACATTACGAGGATTCCTACTAACATGATTACGCTAGCAGTGAATGTATAGATGAAGAACTTCATTGAAGCATATTTCCTGTCATCTCCTCCCCAAACTAATATCAAGAAGAACATCGGTATTAATGTCATTTCCCAGAAGATATAGAAAACGAAAAGATCGAGAACTACGAAAACTCCGAGTAATGCTCCTTCCATTACCAAAATTAATGGATGGAAAATATGACCTTCTTTTGCGTCCCATTCGACTAACATAGATAATGGAATTAATAGAGCAGTTAGCCAAACCATAGGTAATGAAAGTGCATCTACTCCAACTATCCATGATACTCCGATTGATGGAATAAGATTTACTCGCTCTTCATTCATTAATTCATATTCGCCCATATTAATATTGAGCCAATCAATACCGCCAAAAGTTGTGAATGAAAGATATGTTGCAAAGGCAAATAAGGCCATGGATACGCCGAAACTGATGTTTCGAGAAAATTTAGCAATCGATGAAGCCATGCTTTCAGGCAGTATCTGAGGTAAAATCAGTAATAGCAACCCAACTCCAATTGGAGTTAGAGTCAGAATAGTTAATGGATCACTCAGAAACTCACCCCCATTAGTAATACGAAAATACAGATAACACCAACTGTAGCCATCAAGATATAATCTCCAGCACTTCCGGTGGTAAACTTACGAACTTCAAATGAACCAAGAACTGATTTTGATTCTATCTGCTTAATTATTCCATCAACAATATTTCTATCAAACCACGCGGTGAAGTCAGCAAATGGAACGACTGTTCTTGCTAATATTCCCTCATACAAATCATCAAAATAGAGTCTTTTATCTAATGCTTCAGCTAATTGTGATTCGGATAACCAAGAGACATCTTGCTTCCCAAACTTTCCTGAAAGTTTGACTAACCATCCTACAAATAAGTTAGCCTTTTCACCTTCTTTGAGAGAACCACCATGAATCCTAGAGGCCATAATTGGTCCTACAATAAAGGAAAGTAATATGGTAAGCCATCCAACCATACGTACTTTCATATCATCAGGTAAAAATGCATGTTCTAATTCGTAAATAATTCTATCAGTTAATGATTTTCCATGCAGAGACAAATCGTCGGTTTTATTTGATAGGAAATCAACAATACCTAAAACTGCAAGTACAAATCCGCTAATTGCTGTAATTATTGTAAGAATGATTAATGGTTCTTTTATCCAAGGAGTTGTTTCATGTACATGATCTACAACATCACTCTTAGGTTCTCCTGCGAATGTCATAAACCACATCCTGGACATATAGAAACCTGTCATTCCTGCAGTTGCGAGTATAAGTATGGCAGGACCTAACATCAAAGTTTCACCTTCGAAATATGCAGTCCAAGTTTTGGCGATTATTCCCTCTTTAGACCAGAAACCACCAATCAAGGGTATTCCAATAATTGACATTGAGCCAAACATCATTGCAGTAGCAGTTACTGGTAGTTTTGATGCAAGGCCTCCCATATTTCTCATATCTTGAGGATCGAAATCATGATGGCCATCGTCAGAGCCATGGTGTAAATGATCATGAGCATGATGTACTTCATGAATTACTGAACCACTAGCCATGAATAGCATTCCTTTCGCCATTGCATGATTGAATAAGTGGAAAAGAGACGCCCCGAGAACGAAGTAACCAGCATAATATTCATCGATATTAAGGAAGTAAAGAGCGGAGCCTAATCCAGTGAAAATATAAGCTAGTTGTGACATCGTTGAATATGCTAGAACTTTCTTAATATCATTTTGAACAAATGCGATTGATGCCGCCATAAATGCAGTTATTCCTCCAATCCATGCTACAATTAGTCCAAAATCTTCCAGTCCAGAAACTCCATGATGGTGTACGTCAACAAAAGGCATTAGCCTTGCAACTAAGTATAATCCTGCATTAACCATTGTAGCAGCGTGAATTAGAGCTGAAACGGGAGTTGGGCCTTCCATTGCATCAGGTAACCAAACATGTAATGGGAACTGAGCGCTTTTACCTACCGCGCCGATAAATAACATCATTAGTGCCCAAAATAATTGACCAGAGTCTACCAATGCGCCTCCAACACCTGTTGAAGGATCATCAAAAACAACTGCGAAATCTAGGGAACCATAAATATCATACAAAATTAGTAATCCAACCATTAAGAAAACATCTCCCACTCTTGTGGTCAAAAATGCTTTCTTTGCTGCATATGCAGCACTTTCTTTCCAGTAATAGAATCCAATCAAAAGATACGAACATAATCCCATTACTTCCCAGAAAATAAATAGCCAAAGGAAGTTGTCAGCTAGAACCATACCAAACATCCCTAAACTGAATAATACGAACTCTGCGAAGAAACGGTGGTTACTATCTTCGTTGATAGGATCTGTGGTCATGTAACCAATAGCAAACCAACAAATTAGGAAACACAAGAATGTCGCCACAAACAGAAGCATTAAGCTCAAAGAATCAATCCAAACACCTACACCTAATACTCGATTTTGAGCCATTGTATAATCAGCTTGTAAAATATCGAAAGATATCCACTCCAACCAACTAACTACATCATTATTGTTTATGTCCGCATTACCGATCAAATAATCATAAAGAATCCAAATCGTTGTAGATAAAGATACTAAAAGCGCTGCTAAACCTAAAATCCCACCTTCTTTAAACGAATTTTTCCATGTTTCATTTTTATTATACACCTGACCTACAATTAGGATTATGGGGAAAGCAACAAAAGGTGCTACAACTATCAACCAGGCAAAATCAGTTGAGTTATTGTCACCTTGTAAAGACAAAAATGGAACTATTGCCAAGAATGGTAATAGTGGTAGGAGAAGACGATATTCATTTTTTGTTTCACCCATTAAATCACCTCAGTTCCTCAGAATATTAGCCTCATCAAGAGATATCGTCTCTTGAGTGCTGTATAATGATAGTAATATTGCCAGACCAATTGCAACTTCAGCAGCTGCTATTGCAATAGCAATCGCAGTAAATACCCACCCATCAACATCACCATAATGAGAGGCTGCAGCAACGAAATTGAGATTTGCCGCATTCAACATTAATTCAATGCACATCAAAACAATAATGGCATTTTTCCTTGTAAAGGCGCCAAGAAGGCCTATTCCGAAGAGTATCACACCAAGTCCAGAAATCCAACTTGGATCTATCATTACTCTTCACCTCCCATATCCCAAATTAAATTGACCAATCTTTCATCGCGAACAAGGTATGAAGATCCTACCATTGCCATAGCTAGTAAGGCACCTAGGATTACAGTCGCAATCGCCCATTCATCACCATATAATGAAAGTGCGAAATCTAAGGTTGAAGGGGGATTAGGTACGGAAGTACCCCACATTGAATGTGACATGACTTCATTAAGCATAACCAAAATGAATGCAAAGAGACCGAGTTTTGTAATTGCGGAAAGGGCTTTCACTGAATATCACCCTCTTGAATTTGACGACGTGTTAGCATAACTCCGAATTGAACAACAAGCATTACAGAACCAAGATAAACTAGAATCTGTATTGCTGCAAGCATTTCAGCAGAAGCCATGACCATTACTCCAGCCACTGCTAAGAAAGTTAACATTAATGAGAGAAGTGAATGTGCCACTCTTCTAGCATAAACACATCCTAAAGCACCAATAATTGCTGCTGCCGAAAGAATTACGAAAACAATCGCTTCAAAATCTATTTCCATTGAAATCATGCCTCCGATTTAGCAGCAGCAGCCGCTTTGGCTGCCTTCTTTTCGCGCTTAGCTTTCTCTTTCTGAGCTCTCTTAGCTAATTCCATATCTACTCTTTCCTGATGGACCACAGGGAGTAACCTAGTACGATCTGCATCAAACCAAAGATCTTCTCTAGTATACCCTGTCATTCCATCATATTCATTCGACATGAAGAAGGACTCGAAAGGACAGGCTTCGGCACACAAACCACAGAACATGCACCTTCCAATATCGATTCTTCCTGAAACAATGTCAACCTCAGCAGGTTTAAGCGACGACATCTCAACTGATTCAATACCAGATCCATCTTGCCAGCGCACAGTCGCTTTATCACCAGTGATATCGATGACTTCTGCAAAATCATATTGTTGAGGTGGCGCTTTGTGTTCATGTACTAAATCGAAACTCTCAATTTCATCGAAATCTTCTTTTCTTCTAGCAGCCAAACCCCCGGATTCAATTTCACTTCCAAATCCGTGCCACTCATCTCCTTCATCAGTTGTATCAAGAACATTTACTCTGGTCTCAGAGGTCATATGAAGGCAGTCATTAGGACAGGCCTTAACACATGCCTTACATGCAGTGCAGGTCTCCCAAACAATTCCTATTCTACCATTGTAATTTCCTGGAACGAAAAGCCAAGGTTCCATATCCTCGAGTCTTTCATACGGATACATGATTGTTACAGGTCTTTCAAGGAAAGGAAGGGCCGGTGAAGATTCTCTATCAGCTGCATAAACTTGGCCTGATGATGGATGATTTTCCCCTATTCTCTCCAAGGTATATTCATCAGTCAGATTAGCTTGCTGACCATGATAATTATTTTTCAGGAACTTGGCTTTACCAATATATGGCACTGTCCTGAGGGCGGTCTTCAAAGTGATCCACATAGGTTTAATCACTAAGTTTCTAAAATTTGGTGTTGCATGAGGGTGTCCTGTGTTGTAATCCATTTTTTCACCTCCTAATCTCTTCTACTTCCTGGATATGCTTTATCCAATGTTTGAGTATTATATGGCCTTCTAGAATACTCTAATGCGTCTTTATCTTCATCAATTGCGTATATAACAAACAATACTATTGCAAGAATCGTAATTACAGGAGGTACCCAAATTGGCCAACTTGTACCAGTCCAAACTTCCAAACGAAGATACATTGCAATAGCTAGATTTAGAATTGATAATGGAAGTAAATATCTCCATCCGAATTCTAATATTTGATCAGTTCTTATCCTATGTAATGACGCTCTCACCCATACAAAGAAAGCGAATAGTAACCATGCTTTGAGTAAAACAACCACTAAGCCTGGAATCAAAGCAACCACTACACCGATTACCGGGATACTTGACAATGTATCTTGGAATGGGAATTCCCATCCTCCAAGGAAAAACATTGCAAACAAAATACAAGCAGCATAGGCCCTCATCATTTCAACAGCGAACATTAATCCCCATCGAATTCCACCATACTCTGTCCACCAACCTTCTACAAGTTCTGCTTCAGCCTCTGGCATATCGAATGGAATCCTTTCTACTTCAGCAATCATTGTAATCAAGAAAAGTGCTGCGCCCAATGGAAGAATAAAGAAGTTCCATGTATCAGAAGTTTCAATTTGGAAATCTACAATTTCAATGATATTGAATGAACCACTGACAACAGCGATTGAAAGAACTGTGATTAAAAGAGGGATTTCGTATGCAGTCAATTGAGCAGCAGAACGCATTCCTCCGATTAATGTGTATTTGTTATTTGATGCCCAACCAGCAAAGAATACTCCCAATGGAGCAACACCAAAAATTGCCATTAAGAATAACAATGAGAGTTCAGGATTAGCAGCCCATATATGAGGACCGAACGGAATAAATGCATAACACATTATTGTAGTTGCAATAATAATCACGGGGGCTACCTCGAAAACTAATTTATCTGCCTTTTCCGGTATCAAGTGCTCTTTTGTAGCGAACTTTAGGAAATCTGCTAATGCCTGGAAGAAACCTGGAAACAGAAACCAAATACCATGATAGCCACGGTTACCAACTCTATCAATTGTCTCCAAATGATGGTCATTTCCTAAAACAGAATTCAAGCTCTTGTTAACCATACCAATTGGTACTCCCATACCCATTGGTAACTTATTCCACCAATCGCCAGCAGTTGAAGGGCCTTCTCCAATCCATAAACTTCTAAGTGATGTTGTAGCACCAATTCTATCCATTAATCGTCCTATGAATTTCCTCTCAATGTACGGAACTACCATTAAAGTTAACATCATTGTTGCAAAAACTATAGTACACATTATAGTAGATACAAAGAATGCTTCCAAGGAAGGTTGGATATCAGCAAAGCCTGATTGAAGATTTATTTCAGAACCAATTACTATTGGTTCTTCAAGGAACCATCTAGGTCTCGTAATAGAAAACTCCAGATCTATGTCGTTAGAAGGCAGAATGTCATGAGTTTTATCCATTGACCAACCAATAAGGGATTCTGTCCATCCTCGGACATCTAACCAATCGCTACTTGCCATATTTACCACCTCATCTATCCGTCTCACCAATACAAGGATCGAATGAACCCATTATCGCGGGAATATCTGCCACCTTATATCCAATCATACACTTTGAAGCATAGGGTATAGTAATGAACATTGGAGAACGAATTGACACACGATATGGCATCTTTCCTCTACCTTCTCCTCCACCTGCAATGTAGAACATAGATTCACCTCGACTATCTTCAAAATGATGTGAGCCAGATGTTCCTTCGGGAGCACGTGTTGGAGCTTTTCCGAGAATTTTAGGGTCGCCTGGTTCATGATATGTTTCTGCTCCACCAGGCATTTTGTCTAATGCTTGCAGTACTAAATTCGCACTCTGGCGCATTTCCTCGACTCTAATCCTGTACCTATCATAACAATCGGCTCCCTTGATAGATGATCTTTCTACTGCTGGTTCCCAATCTAACTCGGAATAAACAGAGTACGGATGAGATGAACGTATGTCATGATTTACTCCTGCAGCACGGATATTAGGTCCTGAAACGCCATGATTAATCATTTCTTCAGGCTTAGCATAGCCAACACCTTGACTACGAATCAGGAAAACAGTCGATTCATCAAAAAGAGATTCATATTCTTGAATACGGTCTAAGAATAGCTTCAATTTATGCCTTGCCCTGAGAGCAAAACCATGTGGTAAATCTCTTTTTACACCTCCAATACGTGGGAAATTATAGTGCATCCTAGAACCACCCAATTCTTGTAGAAGGTCCATCATCATCTCTCTTTCACGCAAACACCAAACCATCACGCTAAGATTTCCTATGTCTGGACCATAGGCGCCGAGCCACATCAAGTGACTTGCTATTCTTTGAATCTCAACAGCCACTAAACGAATGTATTCAGCTCTCTCTGGGACTTCAACTCCCAGTAAATCTTCTGCAGCGTAAATGTAAGCATGTGACCAAGTATTAGCAGATGCATAGCAAAGTCTATCACAGTAAGTTGTGATTTGAGTAAAATCACGTGATTCACATATTTTTTCAACACCCCTATGGATGTAACCCAAATCAGGTTCCGTATCTACTACAGTTTCTCCATCGACTTTCACTTTCAAAGTCCAAAGACCGTGAGTCATTGGATGCTGAGGCCCCATTGAAATCCACATTTCTGCCATTATTACACCTACTTTACCCTACTAGAATCAACTGGTTTACGCATAAAACCTTGAGCATCATCATACATCTCTTCAAATCCATGATATCTTAATTTGTGCTGTTTTTGAAGAGGATGGAAACCAACTGGAGATTCATGCGGATTCAGTACTCTTCTCATTCCATCATGCCCATCAAAGTCTATACCGACTAGATCCCAAGTTTCTTTTTCATTCCAATCAGCACCAACCCAAAGATCCTGAACACTGGAGACCGACGGTGTACGAGTGTCCCCTATTTTGACACTAATC
>MDUO01000023.1_pt1 | contig 11228 bp, 12 predicted proteins | sample 811271 | NCBI WGS metagenome assembly MDUO01 (sample SAMN02905556, study PRJNA254808) | marine metagenome | biome: ocean; feature: oxygen minimum zone; material: water; isolation source: 30 m water sample from station 6 | place: Mexico: oxygen minimum zone off the coast of Manzanillo ... | reverse complement strand
AGTACGATGATACAGCCGACAACCAATACTGGTGTAACCAACCGCGGCCGGTTTTCCATGCAGCGTCATGTGATGCTTTGCATATCGTTATTGCTTTTTTCGAGTTTTCAAAATCAACCTGTGCCGCCCATACCCTTGATGAACAGTTAGGCCTCGGACGTTCGTGGTCGACGTCGATTCCGCCCTGCGTGCAAGCGCATATTCGGGTAAGAAACGCCCTAAGGGGTCTGACGGTAAGAAAGAGGAAAAGAAGAGCCGAAAAATCGAGCCTTTTCAGCCTGAAGAGGCATTTGAGAAAGAAAAGGCCGATGCGTTTTCAATGTGGATGGTTATTGTTTTCGGATTCTGTATTGGATTATTGATGCGCTATGTCGTCATGCCTACAATGACTGAACCTGCTTCTATTCTATGGGTACTTCCATTACTACTGGTTGTAATATTACCATCTATGCACAAGCTAATCATCCCAAACAAGTGGTCTGACCGTTACGATAACGGTAATTGGTTCAGAGCCAGTTTCCTATACATTTTCTCATGGTTGGCAATTTCATTTCTCTTAGTCAACCCTCCTTTGGCTGATATCGCAGCTCCAACACTTGTCGACAAAATAGATGTCGAAAATACAGATGGAATAATCGCTGCGGCATGGGAAGGAGATACCTATGTCATTGGCTTGAACCAACCCACAGCAGATATTGTTCTTGGATTGGCAGTCAGAGACAACGTGGATGTTGAAGCGGCTACAATCCAAGTAACCCATCTTTACTATGGAAATCTAGTGGCTGAATTGGCTAACGGGTCGGTCTCTGAACAAACTGAATCTAGAGCAGAATTTGAATCAGTAGATTCGTGGGTGAGAGTGAAAAATGGACAGCCCCTAGTAATCAAACACTCCGAAGATGTTGGGATGGCTTGGGATTTAGGTTCTCTTGGGCCCGGAACTCATGAGATTCAAATCCGACTATCAGAAGTCGGAGACCCTTGGGAAGAAAATGTCTGGGAAAAGACATATTTCATCGCAATCGAACAAGTGGCGACTGCTTGAAAATTTCTTATCTTCCAATTAGAGAACATATTGTTGCAGTCATTGCATCTAGTTGTAGGGCTTCTCCTCCACCCTCTACCATACGGAAATCTGTCTCAGCCATCGCCTCTGTAACAGCCAGCTTTTGCTTTTCATCGAGGAATGCAACCTCACCCAATCCTCGATGTAACTGATTGACCATATCAGTACCTGCTAATCCGTACTTATCCAACAGCCCCTTCAGTCTTCGTCGAGCCGGCTGGAAGCCATCATCCTTGCAGGCGAGGAGGAAACCATGCAACTCCTCTGGTGGGGCTGTTGCTGTGGTTTCGTAGATGAGATCACGGGTCACATTTGATGAAAGAGATGCAGCCACTTGTAGAGCTGTAATCGCTTTTCTCAAGTCACCCAAACTGACGTGAACAATCGCTTGTGCTGCTTCTTCTTCCAGAGTAATGTTTTCCGAAGCAGCAACACTACGAATCATTTCATCGACTTGATCTTCGGCTAGTGGACGGAACCTGAACACTGCACACCTAGATTGGATTGCTTCGATTATTTTTGATGAATAATTGCAGGACAGAATGAACCTACAGGTCTGAGAATGTTGTTCCATGATTCTACGTAATGCACCTTGGGCATCCGGAGTTAATGCATCTGCTTCATCTAGGAAAATTACCTTGAAGGAAGTTCCTGGAACTGGAGCGGTCTTTGCAAAACCCTTGACTTTGGTTCTAATTGATTCTAATTTTCGTTCATCGCTTGCATTCATTTCAAGCAAGTTCATGCGATAACTTTCTCCGAATACATCACGAGTCAAAGCAAGGGCAGCAGTCGTCTTTCCGGTACCGGGAGGACCGGCGAAAAGCAGGTGAGGGAAGGTTTGTTTCTGGGAATAAGCAACAAGCCGATCGACGACCGCTTTCTGGCCTTTGATGTCTGCGACCGTCTGCGGTCGGTGTCGCTCAACCCACATCTCGCTCATGGCTTTCCCTCAGTATCCAAGGTTGGGTGTCCTTGAAGGTTCCCTCGAATATGCTTTGAGACATCAATAGGACTCGTCAGCGTTGGGGAACTCCCCACTTTGGACATCAGAGATGTATTGTTTCACCGCTCCATCGATAGATTCTCCCAAGTCTGCGTAACGGCGTAGGAATCTTGGACTGAAATCCTTGGTAATTCCTAGCATATCGTGTAAAACTAGGACTTGGCCATCACAATCTGGGCCTGCTCCAATACCAATAGTTGGGATCGACAGTTGTGCACTTACCTTAGCGGCTAATTCCGAAGGAATTTTTTCGAAGACGATGGAAAAGCATCCCGCCGCTTCAATCGCCTTAGCGTCCTTCAGCAACTGCTCGGCTTCTGCTTCCTCTTTTGCGCGAACGGTGTATGTTCCAAATTTGTATATTGATTGAGGAGTCAAACCAAGGTGTCCTTGAACAGGGATTCCAGCACCGACTATTCTTTCGATGGATTCAGCAACCTCTTCTCCGCCCTCGAGTTTCACTGCGTGACCACCTGATTCCTTCATGATTCGAATCGCAGAGTCAAGAGCGGTTTTCGAGTCCCCTTGGTAACTACCGAATGGCATGTCTACAACCACCAAAGCTCGGTCAACACCATTCACAACGCACTGAGCGTGATAGATCATATGATCGAGAGTAATTGGAACAGTGGTTTCGTTACCAGCCATCACATTAGAGGCAGAGTCACCAACCAGAATGACATCGATTCCCGCAGCATCAACTAATCTAGCCAAGGAGTAATCATAAGAGGTTAGCATGGTGATTTTTTCACCGGCTTCTTTCATCTCTTGCAAAGTGTGTGTTGTGACCTTTTTGGCGCGACTTGAGATTGCCATCTACTCACCACTTGGGAACTTGCGAGCGTGGTTATAGCCTTCAATGAACCGACGCTGTAATTCGTAGATAATGGCAAATTATTCAGCCTATTGAATCAATTTGGAGATTCATGTTTAGCCACGCTTGCTACAAATTCTTCGATATCGATGATACCGTTTCCATCTGTGTCTGCTTCATCGAAAACCGCTCTTAGTTCACGCTCAGCATCAGGCGTATACCCTAGAGCATCCATAGCTGAGAGATATTGCTCTACATTCAATTCACCGTTGCCATCTATATCTGCAGCGTAAAACGCGGTTAACCTTCGGCGAGTCTCAACCTCTTCAGGATCGATATATTGCAAGCCGAAAGTTTGCCAAGGTGTAATTTCCATTTCAACATGTTTTTCTCCGTATCCTTTCCAAATAATTAGACCCAATACAATTGCCGCTGTCCCGCCAATCAAAGCCTTAGAGCCCATCAAAAATAGTAAGACAAAACCTCCGATGATCCCCAATAATTGGAAGAACGGATAGGCTGGAGACCTCCACTCAGGCGCATACCATGTGTGTGAGCGTGATGCGGTTCGAAGAACAATTACACAGGCATTAATCACTATGAAAATCATAATTTTGAAGCCAGAAGCAAGTTTTGCTACGTCTTTGACAGGAAGGAAGGTTATCGCTGCAGCCATGGATAATCCTGTCACGATAATAGCCCAGTAGGGTGTTTGATACTCCTTGTGGACCTTTTCTAAGAAAGATGGAAGCAAGTTATCATTTGCCATAGCATATGGAAATCGCGATGATGCCATGATGCCGGCAAGGGCCATTGAAGTCATAGTCAGGACTGAAAGTAAAGCAGCGATGATTCCGATTTCTTTTCCTCCAATATCTTCGGCAAATACGTAGACTGGATCTTCTCTAGCATATCCAGCGTTGTCTGGGTCCATGAAGAGGTTCGGGTCTAGTGATGCAGCCATTACTAGTGCCACAATTACATACAGCAGGGTACTAACTAGCAAGGAAAGAAGGATTCCATTTGGAATATTTTTGCTAGGATCTTTGATTTCACCACCTACAGCAGCGATTTTTGTCACCCCTGCATAAGAAACGAAGACAAATGCCGAAGTTCGGGCGACCGCTTCCCAATCAGCCCCAAATGCATCTCGAGAGAATACATTATCCCAATTCATCTCGACTGTTGCAAGTGCGTAAGCGCACAATGCTAACAGATAACTTACAGAAATCAACACAATTGGAGTCTGCACTTTTTTGATACGTTTGACACCAAGGATATTGATTCCAACAATAAAGGCCAGCAGAACCAATGCAGCGATTTCAATATTTATTTTGATTCCAATAATTTCCTCAATCACCCACAAGTATGCCTTGAATCCGATAAGTGCAAATGCTGACTTAAGCATGAAATTGGCCCATAATCCAAGTCCTGAAATTGTGCCAAACAACGGGCCAAATGTCTTCTGAACATATACATACGAACCTCCAGAGGTCGGCATTGCTGTTGCTAACTCTGATTTTGAAATGGCTGCTGGTAGGACAATTATTGCGGCTAACAGGTATGCAAGCCAGACACCTCCAACTGGATTTGAACCGCCGCCCATCTCAAGCATAGCTAAGGCGGGAAGTACGAACAAACCTGAACCTAACATTGCAGAAAGAGAAATTATGACTACAGCGCCCAATCCTAGTTTGCGCTCTAGTGGGCCTTCCAAATCCTCGTCTGATTTGAGAACAATGCCCGCCAAATCATTGGGACCCCTGATATTCACACTCTTTCGAAAAATCAGAGGGTGTTGAACGTTACCTATTGATTATCAATCGAAAAAATGACTAGATTTAGGGAAATATGAACCCACAGAGTTACAAGGGACGGTTAGCACGGTTTATTCATGGCCCAAGTAATTGAAGACGGCACAACTGCGGTAGTTCACTATACAGGAAGTTTCCCCGATGGAGAAGTATTCGACAGCAGTGACGGAAAAGACCCACTAGCATATCAAGTAGGTAAACAACAAATGATCCCCGGATTTGAGCAAGAAATGATGGGTGCTGCGATTGGTGAAAAGAGAGAATTCACTTTAACACCAGACCGTGCATATGGTGAAAGATCTGATGATGCAATTCAACAAGTACCTCGCGATCAATTCCCATCCGAAATGCCACTAGAGATAGGAGTAATGATGGCAGCCCAAACTCCTCAGGGGCCACTGCCATTCACAATTACCGAAATTTCAGACGACATAGTAACCGTAGATTTCAATCATCAAATGGCTGGAAAGACATTGAAGTTTAACGTAGAAGTCGTAGATGTTCGTTGTGAAACATCAGATTCTGGTTGTAGTTGCTGCTGAATAAGCGAATCTTTCATCCACCCAATGCCTCGCTCATGGGATAGGAATGAGGACTGTCGCGCTGGCTCTGTGTTGCCTAATGCTATCCGCCCCGCTTGCGGGTTGTCTAGACTCGATTAGTTCTGATGACGGAATTTTTGATGAGCCTGAGCCTCTTAGAATAAATCATGTTCAAGTTCTTGGAACCCACAATTCCTATCACATCAAACCATTTGGTCCAACAATTCGTGCCTATGATTACACACATGAACCATTAGATGTTCAAGCAGAAGATTTTGCAGTTAGACAATTCGAATTGGATGTTTGGTGGGACCCCCGTGGGCAATTGTACGTCTACCACAATCAATACGATTTCAGAACTAATTGTGCGACCTTCGAAGATTGTCTGAATACACTTCTCACTTGGTCAAACGATAATCCGAATCATGTTCCTCTGATGATTTGGGTTGAACCGAAGGAATGGGTCAGGTCTAGTACGGATGACACTGTGGTTTTAGAACTACAAGAAATGCTTGAAAAAATAGAAACTGAAATCGGTCAATGGTGGCCTCGTGACAAGACTATCACACCTGACGATGTAAAAGGAGACGCAGAAAGTCTGAGGGAAGCGGTAACGACCTCAGGATGGCCATTATTGGATGATTCCAGAGGGAAAGCGATGTTTATTCTGTTAGCGGAAGGAGACGTTCGAGAAGCCTATGTGGATACATTTCCAGGTCTAAATGGCTCCCTGATGTTTACCATGAATGATGAAGCAAGTGAGACTGCCGCATTCTATTCAGAAACAGATCCAATCGGAATGGGGTCGGAGATAACTCGTCTAGTTGAAGAGGGTTACATCGTGAGAAGTAGAGCAGATAATGCAGAAGATGGAGAAGCCGACAATAACGACACTGCTCGACGAGACGCCGCCTTCGCAGTGGGGGCACATTCAATCTCTACCGATTATCCTGCCAAGGTTGACGGAATAGAATATTGGGTGCAAGTTCCGAACGGACCTATAGCATGCAATCCTGTAATTGCACCACCATCTTGTGATTCGGATGTGATCGAATTCTCCGATTTATGACATTAGAAGAAGAATTCGTGATTTTTGAAAAATTATAGGATTAGATTTTTTCAAAGGTCTATGAGTAAGTGGCCTTACTTGGCTTTGGCAATATTTTCCGAAGTTATCGCAACATCGTCTCTGAAATCTACTGAAGGATTTACCAACTTTTTACCATCTGTTATTGTTATGATTGGTTACTGTGCAGCATTTTATTTTCTTTCTTTAACATTAGATGAGATACCCGTTGGGGTAGCATACGCGATTTGGTCTGGTGTGGGAATTGTGGGAATTGCAATTATTGCGGTTATTTTTCACGACCAACGTCTTGACGCTGGGGCAATGATTGGAATGGGATTAATTATTACGGGAATAATCGTAATGAGACTTTACAGCACTATGAACCTAGAGTGAATCGATTTCAAAACTAGAAGTTTTGGGAGATTGGTTAATCCTATTGGATTATACACGAATCATCTCTCGGACACCATATGTCGATTATTGAAGCATACAACAAGGCCTGGGAAGATGGAGATACAGAAGCACTAGCAAATATCATCCATGACGATTGCGTTTTCAACCCACATGTTGGTGGAATAACCATGAGTAAATCCGATATTTTGGGATTCGCTGGTGGCGACAATAGACCAACTTCTGAACATGATAGAATACTATTCGAAAATGACGAGGTTGGCGTTGCGCATTCAATCGTTCACTTTGCAAATGATTCAGATTCAGAAGCGGTTCTTTCATTCATGCGCTTCAAGGATGGCCAGATTATTTCCATGGAAACCGGAGCTACACCACTCAGTGACGACTACCAATTGATTGGATCCTAAATTTTTGCGATTACTTTCAATTCAACTGCGATTGGAGTTGGTAGTGCCCTTACTGCTACCGTTGTTCGGGCGCATTGAATCTCCGAGAAATACTCGGCATATACTTCATTGTAGCCTGCGAAGTCCCTATCCATATCAACCAAGAATGACAGACAATCTACGACTTTGTCAAGCGAAGAACCTGAATCTTCCAAGATTGTTTTGATATTCTCAATAACTGCTCTTGTTTGAGCTTGAATGTCATAATCCAGTGGATTTCCATCGCTATCCCTAATTGGGCCTCCTGGAATTTCATCAGTTCCTACTTGACGAGGGCCAATTCCACTCACAAAGAGTAAGTTTCCAACTCGGTATGCATGAGGATAGGCTCCAACAGCGGTTGGAGCATTTTCAGAATATTTTGGGCCATCGTCGCTGGTGAATTTGCCTGCAGTTTTCCTTCCAACAACCCCGCCAACTATGCCACCAACAGGTCCGCCCATAGCAACACCCGCAGCAGCTCCAGCTGCACCTCCAGCAGTATACAACATTGATTTTCCATAACCATCGTATAGCGCCTCGATTACCTCATCAGGAGCCTCGATTAAATCCTTAATCATCTCAAGTCTATGTAAGAAAGGTGCTTCTTCATCTTCTTCCGGACTCGGCTCTTCGGAAGTCATTCTAGCATCCCCTTATCGAGGACATTACGATCGCCTCGGTAGAACTCAACATCATCCTCGTCGAACTCTTTGTCACCAACCGAACCAGTCGATGGAGTTAGTGTAATGACCGCTCCTCCACTTCCATGCAGTGCTTCGTAAGCGAGTACTTCACCATCGTAGTTATTGTGCTGCCCCATAGTAGCAGCAAGCCACCAAGCGGGTTTGTATGCCACGACTTTCTGAACTCTGATTTGTCCGTGTATATCACGGCTCAATTGACTCAAATCCTCTAATCTACCATCATCAAAGAATTCCAAAATCTTGCGATTCCAATCATCGTCTTTCTGAGAGTGGATTCTATCCTCTTTGGGATCTATGTGTTCTGTAAACATGCGATTGGATAGACTTGAGACTACGACGACTACTGCCTTCTTTCCTTGTTGGGCTAAAGTGTCTCTTGCTGCCTTGCCCAAAACGATAGTCTCAGAACGATTAGCGTACATATTGCTAGAAAGGATGCAGGCGGGAATTCGATTGTCAGGATTCAACAATTGCAAAGCGACTACTGAGCCTGTGTCGATTGGGAAACCTTCGTACTCTACCGTCCTAGCTTCCAATCCTCTCTTCTCGCAATTGTCTTTCATTGCATGAGCGAATTCGGCATCCATATGGAAATCGTAAGGCATACTTCCAAGGTAATGGAAATCATCGTCTACGTGAGTCCACACAGCGTTCTCAAGAGCCTGTATCTGGTGTCCAATGATACTTGGCCATGTAGTGGAATAAACCAGAATAATATCTGCCTCACTTTCCTCAATTCGCTTTCGACATTCTTCGAAAGCAGCACGTAATTTCCCATAACCCTCACTTGCATCTGGCGATAGCAAGGGCTGAGGGTGTGGAGGGCAATAGATTCCAAAAAGAATCTCAGGTTCATTTGTTTCACTCATTTTTCCACCTCAAAGTACATACTCACGGGTATCATCATTTGGATCCCAGCAAGCGATTACATTTCCAGTTCCAATAACAGATTGATATCCATAAATTTCAGCAGGGAAGTCAGGGAATCCCATGGCTCCGAGCATCCAGATCAATCCGCCACCTTCTGTTTCAGCAATGGTTTGCTCTGTAAATTCGGGCATGATATCGATTACCTCTCTGCTCTTTCCTTGACGCATCATCTCAACGATTTTCATATCCCAAACGTATTGGCTGTGATTGTAGATATGCTCCTTACTCATATCTTCAGGTAATGGTGCTTCTTCGACAAAGTGTCGGTGAGATAGTGAGTGACTTGCTACCAGCACTACGCGCTTGCCACTTTCCTCAATCGCCTTTGCGCAAGCGCGACCAAGCGCAGTAGCTTGCTCAATCATTACCTCAGGAGAGTAATAGTGAGTATTTCGATTGCTGGAAATTGTCACAATCGGCTTGTCCCATTCAGGGTTTAGCAAATGACAACTGGTAATCGTTCCATAATCTACTCTGAAATGGGGATTTCTCATCATCTTGGTGATTATGCCTTCCTGAGAAGCCGCATCTCTCATTGCTTCGGATAGTTCAACATCTACTTTCAAATCGTAATTGTAACGGAATAGATTTGGGAATACAGGATCTACTGATTTCGAACTAAACTCAGGAAGACCAAGGAAATGAGTTCCAATATACGTTTGCCAGTGTGGAGTGAATATCACAATCGCATCATAATCGATATCTTTCAATTTTCTAGCGAGGCGTTGGTATCCCCAGCGAAGTGTTTCCCAGCCTCCCTCAGAATACGCCTCATTTTGCGGAGGGTTATCTGCATAAACTAGGTGTGGAGGGTGTGGAGCAAGGCATCCCGCGACTATCTGGCCCTTCGTCATGAACTGGCGAGGTGCTGAAATCTAAAGAAAACCTTCCGCATAGATTCAGCACCTTGATGTGGGACTTTCACTTGCCACTCACTATGCGTACCAAGGGGGGCCAATCGAACACATTGTGGCTTGGCCCACTGTTATTGGGGCTGTTAACAGGCCCACTTCCCTACCTAATTGACCATTCATTCTTCAATGAGTCCTCGTTAATCGGGCCAGTTACGGTAACCGCTTGTATTGCGATTTGTTTTCCGTTCCTGTCTAATTCGGTATCAAATAGAAAAGTGGAAATGATGATTGGAATTTGGACTGGAATGGCTTTTGCTTACCTTCCTGTGCTCTTTTTCTTTGTTTGGATAGTAATTCCATTCTTGTATTGGATTTGGGAAACTGCCAATAGAGATAATTGGGTATTACCTCCATTTAGAATTGGCTTGTGGATTGGTTGTGGTATAATTTCAGGAATTTTCATCAGTAATATCATCGCTTACAATTTGCTTTGAGCGATTAACATACCCCTCAACCACAATTCCAAAAATAATGAATGATGGCCAACTGGCAAGTAATGCACTCCACATTAATTCGTCATCAACATAATCCATTGTGATACGGACTTCGGCAATTCCATCTGCTGATTCTGATACTCTAAGTAGGACCAAATATGAATCAAATAATGAATCAATCTCTACTTCTGTTTGCAGTAATTCACCTTCAGCAAGAGACAATAGACGATAGTTCTCATCCATAGTTGAGTCTGCAATGACCAAGTCCCAATCGATTATTCCTCTGTCTGAAAAAGGCACGACTTGATCTCGGTCTACTATCATAACATCGATTGGAGTCTCACCAACATTGCGAACCTCAACACCAACAGGATGTGAAAGACTGTGAACCTCAATTGTGTCAAGTTTCACATCACCTTCTCCTAATCGATAGTTGGGTATATCTTCATCTGCGCCGGAGCCATCTATCGCACCGAAAATCAGAACTCCGCTGAAAAGCAAAACAGAAACAACGGCGAAGGTTGATTGTTTCCGGCAAGGTAGTAATTCTTTCCAATCTTGCAATGCTGTTTTCCTAAGAATAGGTTGCATGGAGTGACAAAACATTGCGCAAACGATTGCAAGAATTATTCCAGGGATTATGTCAACTACCCAGTGAATTCCGAGGTATTGAATAGAGAAGAAGTAGATTGCAACGTTAGCCATAACGAAAACATCGAATTCACGATGCCTCCAATCTTTGATTTCAATACCTAAGTCTCGACAATGTAGTCGATTTAGGATAAGTAAGGAAATTGGCAAACCGATGTGTAAACTTGGAACTGCATTATCCATTGGGTCATGAGTAGTGAAGAAGGCTAGAGTGAATTCATCGTGGTAAAGTGGGGCTTCCATACCGGGGATGAAACTACTCGTCACCTCGACGTTGAAAAACAAATACATTGGAACTGCTAACAAATAAATCACGAAATAATTCAAAGCGGCCTTATCGGCCATTACTTCGTCTCTAGATAGGATGTAGTACATTGGTGAAAACCAAATCATAAACAGATACATGAAGAGATAATGAGCGCTCAACAAGTCAGTCAATAAATCG
>MDUO01000068.1_pt1 | contig 11755 bp, 10 predicted proteins | sample 811271 | NCBI WGS metagenome assembly MDUO01 (sample SAMN02905556, study PRJNA254808) | marine metagenome | biome: ocean; feature: oxygen minimum zone; material: water; isolation source: 30 m water sample from station 6 | place: Mexico: oxygen minimum zone off the coast of Manzanillo ... | reverse complement strand
TGACTTCGACCCTCAAGATATGCGCAATATGGGTGGCTTGGCGAGCAAACTACCCGTAACAGCAACAGCGATGATGTTCGGGTCGATGTCAATTATTGGTATTCCATTAATCGGTGGATTCTGGTCAAAGGAAATTATCGTTGGAAAGACATGGTATGCATACTTCAACGGAGCCGACGCATTGCTTGGACCGGCTATACTAATTCTAGCAACTGCCGGTATGACCGGCTTTTACATGTCACGAATGTGGTTCATGACCTTCGCGGGTGAGCCAAAGAATGAACTCGTAGACCACGTCCATGAAGAGACTCCTTGGATTAAGACACCACTTGTTATTCTCTCAATTATTACCGCCCTAGGCGGATTCGGACTTGCTCTCTATGGAATGGTAGATTGGCTATCTGGAGAGGCTGACCACCTATCTATTCACAAGGACACATTCGTTGATCAGGTGATTTACGAACTAGAGCATGCATTCCTACCTGAGGACGAACAAGTCCGAATGATTGGCTGGACCACTATCCTGCTCTCATTCATCGTTGGTCCAATTTTTGCCGCCCGAGTATACGGTGGTTCACTCAAGGAAGGCGAGAAAGCAACACCGATAGTTCACTGGCTAACCAGCCTGTCTGGCAAGTTTGGTAGCCAGAATGTCGATGAATTAGCAAACTCACAATTTGCCGAGGCACTACAGAATCGTCTGTATTTCGATGACCTATACGAGTGGGTTCTAGGAAAGACCATCCTTCCATTCTCGGCTTTCGCCGCTTGGTTCGATGCCAATGTAATCGATGGAGTAGTCAAGCAGATTGAATCCAATTCTGTTTTCGGTTCCGTACAAATTCGCAGAGTAACAACAGGTAGTGCCCGCGACTACATTCTGATGGCTGCTGTAGGCGCGTTGTGTATATTCGCTCTAATTTGGGGGGTGAGCGCTTGATTCAGTCAGATCCTCTAACATTCATCACTCTAACACCGCTTGCTGTCGGTTTAGCCCTGTTGATTCTGCCATACCTAGCTCCTGCAAGTATGGCGGATTTCACTAGAAAGATTTCACGCTCACTTTCGATGGGAGTTGCTCTGGCAATCTTCGCCATTACAACCGCGTTATTCCTCGGTCAAATTGGTAATATCGATTGGCTTAATATCACACAAGGTCAGTATGTTTTCCAAAATGATTCAGTAGTTCTGCTGGAAAGTATCGGAGTAAGATGGGTAGTCGGGGTTGACGCCTTGTCGTTCCCAATGGTATGGCTTACCGCTTTGTTAATCCCTATCTCCATGCTAGTCGAGTGGGACGCAAAGAAAGGACACCTATTCCACCCACTAATCCTAGTCATGGAAGGTGCACTGATTGGTGTATTTGTCGTACTCGACTTATTCGTTTTCTACGTCTTCTGGGAATTGACTCTAATCCCGATGTTCTTCCTGATTTTAGTTTGGGGCGGAGACGATCGCAGATATGCTTCGATGAAGTTCTTCATCTACACTTTCACAGCAAGTGTTCTGATGCTTATTGGTATCCTTGTGATGTACTTCAACACGGGAGACGCGGACCTTGCTGGCTCGCTGACCGGTCATCACTTCGACCTCGTAGCGATGACCGCGCAGGCTGCCGGAGGTGGCCTCATCGCCGGCGAAGGCCTGCGGCACTTTGTCTGGCTTCTATTACTGATTGGATTTGCAACAAAGATGCCTAGCGTACCAGTTCACACTTGGTTACCAGACGCTCACGTTCAGGCACCAACAGCCGGCTCAATGCTGTTGGCTGGTGTCATGCTGAAGATGGGAGCATACGGATTCCTCAGAATCGCTGTAACCATCTTCCCAGAATCGACAGTCGTATTCACTCCGCTTCTCATCATTCTCGGAATGGCCAGTCTAGTCTACGGTGCAATCGTCTGTATGGGACAGACTAACCTCAAGCGCATGGTCGCTTATTCATCCGTCTCTCACATGGGATTGATTTTCCTTGGAATAGCAACCATGCAACCACTAGGAATCGCTGGAGCACTGTTCATGATGTTCGCCCACGGCATCATCAGTCCTCTTCTCTTCGCTGTAGCTGGAGCCTTCAAGCACCACTACCACACTCTTGAGATTGGCTCGATGCGTGGAATCGCGCACCACTCTCCATGGTTAGCGGGGCACATGATGCTAGGTTGGATGGCAAGCCTTGGGCTTCCGTTATTGGCTGGATTCGTGGCTGAAATTGCAGTAATGATAGCCTTCTGGATGACATTTGGTTGGTTAGTAATTTGGCCAGCATTGACCTTAATCATCACTGCTGTATACTACCTAACAAGTATGCAGAAGATGATTTTCGAAGGCGGAGATCCTCACGTTGGTATACTTCCAGACACAATGCATGGAGAAGAACCCCGAGACATTACTTGGCATGAGAATGCTGGAATGTTTGTTTTGGGTGGTCTAACGGTATTGTTTGGAATCATGCCATTCATCTTCTGGGATATGATGTCTGATTGGTCTACAGAATTTATGCTAGAGACATTAGTTCAGGCCATGAATAGTCAGGGGGTGAAGCCCTGATGCTAACTACTGAAGAAATGGAACTATTACTTCCAGAAATGACTCTTGTTGCAGGAATTATTTTTGCTATTTTAATTCCTAATCTAGGAGATTCAACTCTTAGGATTCCGCTTACTAGAACAAGGATTCCAATATTCATTGGAGGAACTAGATTCAAGAGTACTTCTGATCCAAGAGTTCCGGCTCGAATTACTATATTTGCATTATTTGTAGCCTTCATCTATTCCTTTTTGGAAATAGACGGAGCATCCGGCGAGGTTGGAGGAGTTATCGAAATCACTTCATTCACTAGAATGATGTCTTTCGTATTCTATGGCGCACTTCTCTTGTCAGCTATTGCCACAACATACAGAATGCCAGCACGAACTTCCGCAAGAGCACCTCGTGAGAATGATTCTGAATCGCTTACCGAGGCGCTAATCTCAGCACTTATGGACAACCGTCGTCAAGTGGATTTCCACATACTATTGATGATGGTTGGTCTTGGTATGGGCTTGATGGCAATGGCCTCTAATTTATTCTTCATGTTCGTTGCAATTGAGTTAGCTGGTCTAGCAGCCTATGTTTTGGTTGCATTCCACAAAGAGGAGGAAGTTGGAGGCGAGGCCGGTGCCAAATACTTCATTGTCGGTTCAGTTGCTAGTGCTACAGGAATCTATGGAATGTCCTTGGTCTATCTTTGGTCTGGGGATCTGGATTTCGATGCACTTGCAAACTCATGGGCGGCTATGGATGGATTAGATCCATTCGCCGTTATCGGTGTTGGACTAATGCTGGTTGCTTTCGGATTCAAAGTCAGTGCCGCACCTTTCCACCTCGCCGCACCTGATGCCTACGCTGGAGCCTCTTCTCCAGTGGCCGGTGTGCTGGCAACAGCTTCCAAGGCGATGGGATTCGTAGCGATATTCAGAGTACTTATTCAAGTCACAATGCCAGAAGAGGGTGAAGCACTTTGGTTTATTCTCCTAGCAATAATTGCTGTCATCACTATGACATGGGGTAACTTAGCAGCACTAACTAGCGATAATCCAAAGAGAATGTTGGCTTATTCTAGCGTAGCTCACGCAGGTTACATGCTAGCGGCAGTCGCTGCTGTGGGAAGTGGATTAGGAGATACATCAACAACTGAGTTAGTATTAGTTGCAATTGTTTTCCATCTAACAATTCTTGTTCTATTCAAACTAGGAGCCTTCTTGGTACTGGCTATGCTTGAGACTGAAGGCCGAAGCCATCGTTTGGAAGACCTTCACGGGCTTGCTCAGCGAGACCCGTTGATTGCAGGTTCGATGTTTATCTTCATGCTTGCATTGGCTGGAGTTCCACCATTGTCAGGGTTCCTTTCTAAGTTACTCATGATTAATGGTATTGTGAATATTAGCGCTGGTACAGGTAGTACATCAGCAGATGCTATTGTTCCTTGGGCAGAGTCAGTAGATCCTGTTTTCTGGCTGGCTATGGCAATTGTTCTCAACAGTGCTCTATCTCTATTCTATTACCTTCGAATCGGTCTAGTTATGTTCTTCGAAGCTCCTGAAAACGAAAAACCTCTGAGAAAGTCTCTCCACTTGCGAAATACCATTCTTGTACTTACAATATTGACTGTATTCTTCGGATTAGGACCTGGTGCCGAATATTTGCTTGATTTGGTCGAAGGCGCAGTATCTGATCTTTGATGGTACCGATTTCCGAGCCAATCAACAAGGCATGGTTTCACATAGGGGTCTCTCGACCGAAGCCTAATGGCAAGACGGGAGGAACGCGTGGATACTGAGTTGTTGGCTCAACTTGAATCCGGAACCAGCGATAAAATACGCGTTACTTTACCGAATAAAAAAATCAATGAAATGTTTGCCATAGCCGACCAAATTCTAGGTGGTCGTAAAGTCAGAGCGGTTTGCGAAGATGGTGAGAGTCGACTAGCACGAATTCCAGGAAAGATGCGAAGACGGCAATGGGTTCGTGAAGGTGATTTGGTTATTGTTCAACCTTGGGATTTCCAAGATTCAAGAGCCGATGTTAGAATGCGATATACAAAGACACAGTCGATTTACCTATCTCGAAAGGGTGTTTTACCTGAGATAGTAGATTTATTCGGTATGACTGATGATCAAATTCACGAACAGGATGAAGACTACGAAATTGTTGACACAGGGGCGGTTGAAGAGGATTCGGATACAGAGACAAAAGAGGATTCTGAAGAATCGGTAGAAGAATCAACTCCAGAACCAAAACCTTCCAACTTTGCAGATGATGACGATGATGATATCGATTCATTCTTCGGGTGAGGATGATGGCAAATCCCGACTGGGAAGAAATTGATCCGGATGAATTGATGAAGGCAGGTAAGCAACACGACTGGATGACAGAGCCACGATTCAAGAGAATGTTCGTGGAAATTGAAGACAAGTTGCAAGGAGTTCTTGGCTCAGGCCAATATGACTGGGTTGATCGACGGGTATTCGATGCGGTCTTCGACCGTTCAACTCTGATGTCTTTGCATAAATTAATGCAGTCTGGTGAAATTGAAACCGTTGATTATCCAATCGCACGGGGAAAAGAGGCACACGTATTTCACGCAACAACAAACCAAGGGCCCGCAGCAGTGAAGATTTTTCATACTACGAATGCAGTCTTCAAGAGTCTCGCAAAATACATTGACGGGGATCCACGATTCGGCGGGCTAAAGCGTCGTCACCGAGAATTGGTGAAGATTTGGGTAAGAAAGGAATATCGAAATCTACGTCGAATGCGAAAGCATGGAATTCGGGTACCAAGACCTAGAGCTGTTCTGAACAATGTTTTGGTGATGGATTTAATTGGGGATGAAAGCGAACCTTCTCCTCGCTTGAAGGACATTACGATTGACGATCCAAAGGGAGTATTTGACGACCTTCTGGAGATTCTTGCAGTATGTTGGCAGACCTGCGATCTTGCTCATTCCGATTTTAGTGAATACAATATTCTCTGGTATGATGGTGAACCTTGGGTAATTGATGTAGGTCAAGCAGTTGTTAGCGCACATCCATCCTCGAATGAGTTCCTAGTTCGCGATGTAACTAGATTGGTTCAATGGATTAATCGACAAGGATATGAAGTCAATCTTGCAGATTCTTTACTCAGAGTTCTTGAAGAGCCGGTTCCAAAATATCCTCCCCTTTCAGGCGGGGATTAAAATGGCAAGGCTGGCCGCCCAACTTTGTGGAACTACTAGCCCGCATACCAAAAGACCGCATCGCGGTGCTAATTGGTAAGGGTGGCCGAACTCGCAAGATGCTTGAGAAATCTAGTGGAGCGAGTTTGGAAATTGACTCCGCAACGGGTGATGTTTCGGCTATTTGGAATCAGGAAGAATTAGATCCGATTGTAAAAATGAAAATGCCCGATGTCATTCGTGCAATCGGCCGCGGATTGGCACCAAATAGAGCGGTAAAATTACTCGATGATGATGTTTTTCTGCGAATGTATGACATTCGTGAATGGGTTGGTAGACAACCCAACCAAACTCGTAGAATGCGAAGCCGTCTAATCGGAAGAAATGGTCGTATTCGTAGTCTAATTGAAGAGATGTCTAGAACTGAGATGGCGATATATGGCTCTACAGTTTTGGTAATCGGAGATGAGGATGGTCTTGCGTTAGCAACCCCTGCGATTGAGAACATTCTCAATGGTGCAGAGCATGGTACTGTCTTACATGGACTTGAACAAGATCGCAAGCGTATGAGGATTCAATCTCGTAGTTTGGACTCATACAATACTGGTAATACCTCATCAGAAGACTTCGATGCATTGGTTCCCGGCTTGGCTAGAGTGGTACGATTACGAGCGTTTGATTATACGTGCTCTCGCAGTAATCATGACTTTATTCTGTATTGGAGCCTTCTTAGGTTCAATCGATTTTGCTAATCCCTTGTCAGATTTTGTCTACAAATACTACCTTGATCCAATCATCGGAGAATCAACCGGTGATTCAGGTTACAATATGATCAATACGATGACCTATGGTGTTGTTCTAGCAATGTTTGTTGTAGCATTGTCAGGATGGCTTCGTCACTTAGGAGTTGATGGGTCTGACAGAACTCTACTTGCTTTACTTCCATTTGTTCTATGGGCAGCCTTAGGAGAGGTTGTTGAAGATGCGGAAATGTTTGGCGAATTCTTCTCGGCATGGTTTGTAAGTCCTGGTGTGCATTTCCAAACTGCAACTTGGGTAATCATATCCGGCTGGTTAGGATATAGAATTCATACTTCAGATTCTAGCGATGAGGAAAAATCAGAGAAGGTAAAATCAGCCTCAATAATTGTAATTTTCACTCAATTTATTATTTATGCAAATTCAATTGATGGTAAAGTTGACATCGATATATCATTGATGTTGATTTTCAGTATTCTGGCTATAATGGCCCCCCATATTTTGGAATCAAGCGCTGAAAGTTTTGACAGCATTCAGCGTACTGTTTACTTTTCAGGAATCGGAGGGTGTCTAGTTCTATTCGGTGCCATCGCATCTTATCTTTCCTCAATTGACATAACTGATATTGGAAATTATCCTTGGAATTTTGTCGCAGTAATCGTAGTTATTGGATTTCCAGTCGTACTATGCTGGTTCATGCTAGAACAAGGAAGAGAAGCCGCCTCCGAACTGGCATCTCAAGGAATAGTTGCAGGTATTCTCCCTCCGGGTATGACGGAAGATGAATACATCGAACTAGAATCAGAGCAGAAGAATCTGATTGAATCCCTGCGATTGAAGGCAACAATGGCTTATCCAGTAGCATTCCTTCCTGTTGCCGGCCAACTAATGGACGGCATTGCAACATACATTGGTATCGACTTCTTTGGATACACCGAGAAGCACATAGTATCGGAGGCAGCGGTCGAATTATTCGATACGGCACTGACTTTTGCCATTCTCAAATTAGGTATTGGTGGAGTGGTATTCTGGTTCTACTCTATGGCTAACTTCGAGTATCGTCAACAACATCTGCGCTTGTTGATTGGGCTGGCATTGATGGTTGTTGGAATGGCACCAGGATTACGCAATGTGGGTCGATTGATGTTGGGTGTCTAATCACGACATCTACGATGTCGTATCCATTGTATTCAAAGTTCGGCGGCATCCTCGAGGGTCGATTGTGATGGACAGATTGCCGACCCGGGTCGACCGTTCCAGTGAAGATTGGCAACGTCGAAAAGAGCAAAATCTTGCTTTGGCGACCGATTTGAAAGAGCGATTGGAAGCTGTAAAACAAGGTGGTGGCGGGAAATATGTCGAGAGACATCGCTCACGAGGAAAGATGCTTCCTAGAGAGCGAATAGCAGAAATTTGTGATCCAGGAAGCCCATTCTTGGAATTATCTAGCCTAGCGGCAAATGAACTGTATGATGGAAAAGCCCAATCGGCTGGAATCATTACAGGTATTGGCTTAGTTCATGGTCGAGAATGCCTATTCGTTGCAAATGATGCTACCGTCAAAGGTGGATCCTACTATCCTATGACGGTGAAGAAGCACATTCGAGCCCAAGATGTTGCAGATGCTAACAATCTGCCATGCATCTACCTTGTCGATAGTGGAGGGGCATTCTTACCAATGCAAGACGAGGTTTTCCCCGACATCGGTCACTTTGGCCGTATCTTCAGAAATCAAGCCATGATGTCGGGCAAAGGAATTCCACAGGTAGCCGCAGTTCTAGGAAGTTGTACGGCAGGAGGCGCATACGTTCCAGCGATGTCTGATGAATCGATTATTGTCAAGGGTAACGGGACAATTTTCCTCGCTGGGCCACCACTGGTCAAGGCGGCGACAGGTGAGGAAGTTAGCGCCGAAGATTTGGGAGGTGCTGATGTTCACACCAGAGAATCTGGTGTGGCCGACCATTTCGCAGAAAATGAGGATGAAGCTCTACGCATGGTTCGTAATGTTGTAGAGAATCTCAATATTGAGCCAAAGCAAAGATTGGACGTAAAGCCAGTAGAAGCACCCGCTCACGATACTGAGGACTTGATGGGAATAATCCCCACAGACAATCGTACACCATTCGATGTTCGTGAAGTAATCGCTAGAATCGTTGACGGTTCTCGCTTCCACGAGTTCAAACCGCGATATGGAAATACCTTGGTTTGTGGCTTTGCCAGAATACACGGTTATCCTGTTGGGATAGTAGCAAACAATGGGATTCTATTCTCCGAATCATCTCTCAAAGGTGCTCACTTCGTCGAATTATGTGGTCAGCGTGGAGTGCCGCTAATCTTCTTGCAGAACATTACAGGATTCATGGTTGGCCGTGACGCTGAGTCAGGCGGGATTGCTAAGGATGGTGCTAAACTCGTAACCGCTGTATCTTGTGTACCTGTTCCTAAATTTACTGTAATCATCGGAGGGTCTCATGGGGCTGGGAATTATGGTATGTGTGGCCGAGCATACGATCCACGATTCCTCTTCATGTGGCCCAACGCAAGAATTTCTGTTATGGGTGGGCCACAAGCAGCGGATGTTCTTGCTACTGTCAAACAAGAGCAACGAGCCCGAGAAGGATTGTCTCCTATGACGGGTGAAGAATTGGAAGAGTTCCGTCGACCAATTCTAGAGAAATATGAGACTGAAGGCTCGCCTTACTACTCAACCGCTCGTCTTTGGGACGATGGGGTAATCGACCCACGTGATACTAGGGATGTCTTAGGGCTAGCAATATCGGCGAGCCTTAATGCCCCATTCCCAGACAATGGATATGGCGTATTCAGGATGTGAAATTATGCAAGATACGAAAATGAGTGACGCAAAACCTGTAGCCGAACTTTGTAGCCTCGAGATAGATGGCGCTATTGCCAGGCTAACTCTACGCCGCTCAGATGTATTCAACGCCCTAAACGTACAGTTGATTTCAGAAATGGTCGAAGCGCTAAGTTGGACTGCTCAGAGATCCGTTGGAGTCACTCAATCTCTGAATGATTCTGAGGGCTCTCAATATCTACGTGTAATCGTTCTTCGGGGAGATGGAAAGCACTTCTGCGCCGGCGCGGACATCAATATGATGCGAGATGCCGGCGCGGCAACACCAGAAGAAAATCGAGCAGATTCAGAAAGGCTTGATCGCCTATTCTATTCACTTTGGGCACATCCTTGCTTTACCGTTGGTGCAGTGCAAGGTGTAGCCCTTGGAGGAGGCGCAGGACTCGTAGCCTGCGTCGACCATGCAATTGGTGAACCAAGCACAAGAATCGCTCTTTCTGAAGCTAAATTAGGCATTCTTCCTGCAGTAATTGGCCCCTATGTGTATCGTAAGTTAGGCAGTGCTGAGTTCCGTAGACTTTCCATGTTGGCAAGTAGAGTTGGCTCGGAAGAAGGACTACGAATTGGCTGGCTAAACGAGGTAGTTGAGTCACCCCTAGATTTCGATGAGGCAATCGGACGAGCAGTTGCAGATGTGATGACTACTGGGCCAATGGCAGTGGCTGAATCAAAGAAGTTGACCATGACCTTCGATGCTTGGCAGGGGAGTGATGAGGAACTTCGACTTTGGACCCTTGACAAGACAAGCCAAATGAGAGGTTCTAGAGAAGGTCAAGAAGGCCTCTCCTCATTCCTTGAGAGAAGGAAGCCAGATTGGGCACTAGAAGAGTGAGTTGTAGAAATGATTCCGGATTGGATGTCCAGTGCTACTAGACCATTCGATACAGTCTTGGTTGCTAATCGAGGGGAGATTGCAGTTAGGGTGCTACGGGCTGCAAAAGAATCAGGACTCCGTGGAGTTGCGGTTTATTCCGACCCTGATGCAGGCTCTTTACACGTCGAAAATGCAGATCAGGCCGTTCATCTTCCTGGCACTACTCTAGCAGATACTTATCTCAATGGAGATGCAATTATCGAGGCAGCCCGCTCTACTGGTGCTCAAGCGATTCATCCGGGTTTTGGTTTTCTTTCAGAGCGGGCTGATTTTGCAAATGCAGTCAAGGCTGCAGGTCTAATTTGGATTGGACCACCTGCCAATGCAATCGAGACAATGGGCGACAAGATCTCTGCTCGTCGCTGTATGATTGAATCAGGAGTTCCGGTAATCCCTGGCGAGGAGATATCTATGGGAGGTGATTCAGATCATCTAGGTGTTCTAGCTTCTGCAGCGGCTCGTGTTGGTTATCCTCTCTTGCTGAAAGCAAGCGCTGGAGGAGGAGGAAAGGGAATGCGCTCAGTACACGAGCCGAAGATGCTGCGAACAGAATACGAAGCCGCGGCTAGAGAAGCAACCGCAGCATTCGGTGACGGCACCGTATATGTTGAGAGGCTTCTGAAAGGTGCTCGCCACGTCGAAATCCAAGTTCTAGCAGATAGTCAAGGGAATTGTATTCACTTGAACGAAAGGGATTGTTCACTACAACGCCGCCATCAGAAAGTCATCGAGGAAGCCCCGAGTCCAGCGGTTACTCCCACAATTCGAGAAGCGATGGGTGAAGCGGCTGTTCAGGCGGCGAAGGCGGTCGATTACGAAGGAGCAGGAACAGTTGAGTTCCTACTTTCTGACCGAGGTGAATTCTTCTTCTTAGAAATGAATACCCGTCTACAAGTAGAGCATCCGGTAACCGAGATGATTACTGGAATAGATATCGTACAGAAGCAATTTGAAGTTGCAGCAGGATTGCCGCTTGGATTGTCTCAATCCGATATAGGAATCACTGGTCATTCTATGGAAGCCCGAATTTATGCAGAAGACCCCAGCAAAGGATTCCTGCCAGCAATTGGTGACCTAGCGATGTGGCGTGCACCAGCAGGCCCCGGAATTAGGGTCGACACTGGGGTTCGAGAAGGAGATGCGGTGACCGTCGACTTCGATCCGATGTTAGCCAAATTAATCGTTCACGCCCCAACAAGAACTGCAGCTGCAAGACGCTTAGATAATGCACTCTCCGACCTAAGGGCTCTTGGAGTAATAACAAACATTGGATTCCTTCGTCAAATGACTACCCATCCGGATTTTATTTCTGGTGGAATAACTACTGACTATTTGGATTCAAGAAATATTTCTGATTTCGCTGAGCCAGATCCAGATACTGCTACTCTTGTGGCAATTGCCGCAGCAGCAAGTCGATTCGGACTTGATCGTGCAGGCTCAGGGTCATCTGAGTCGTTTGTCGATGAACATACAGGGCACAGCGGAGACCCATTCAGGACCTTGACGAGGTCATTTCCCTGAGGTGAAAAAAGATGGAGTGGAG
>MDUO01000021.1_pt1 | contig 11761 bp, 8 predicted proteins | sample 811271 | NCBI WGS metagenome assembly MDUO01 (sample SAMN02905556, study PRJNA254808) | marine metagenome | biome: ocean; feature: oxygen minimum zone; material: water; isolation source: 30 m water sample from station 6 | place: Mexico: oxygen minimum zone off the coast of Manzanillo ... | reverse complement strand
ATAATGAACTCTAACTTTTGTGAATAGGGCTTTTTGAACCCGGTTGCGATAAGAACTAGGGTCTAATTTATTGGGACGTTCCTTGAAACGTGTGAGGTCGAAAATATGTCTCCAATTTTCCTTTTCAGGAACTACCATCATCGCTACCAATAGCAGCAGACCAACATTAAGAACAACCAGCCATTTTAGGAAATTGTTTGAAGTTAGAAGCACAACGGTGCCCATGGCTTCTACAAATGGAGCAGATAAAATTCCAGTTACATGTCGACTTTCATCGAAGACAATTTGGAATTCACCTTTGTCATCCCGAATTGATTTAGCCAATTTCGTATTGTCATGCTCCATCATATCATCAATTAGTAGTGAAAAATATTCCTCATTCCCCTGCCAGTAAGTTTCTCTTACAGTATTTAGCCAGCAGTTATTGGATTGCTGTTCACAAGTTCCTTCCATATTGTTATTTTTTGCTTCCTCTAAAGTCCACATTCGATTTGAAAAGGCTTCTTCATCAGATACGAAAACAATACTACCTGTAACTTGTAACTCTTGGATATTACCTCCAACAATACCAGCGGAACCAGCACTGACTTTGTCGAATGTGGTTATTCCTGGGTAATCGATTCTGATGATTAATGCTAAATCACCTGGTGCGGGATTTCTATTGTCGTCCGCTCGGCCGTTACCCTGTATGTCAATAAAAGCGGAAGGGGATGCTGTAGACAAAATTTTGACTTGTCTTTGATCTTCAGAAAATTGTTCTATGCTATCTTCCGGCAGTGGTTCATATTTCATTCCAGTAGGAGATCGAAACATTACAGGAAGCCGACAATTTTCCCGGTTTTCTTCAAGCACATCTGTATCTTTACAACCTTGCTTTAGGTATGCCGGAGGCATTTCGTTAACATCTTCAGATACCGCAGCAAGCCCCCATACATTCAACCAAGAACTACCTTCTGAGGAAGGTTGACCCTCGTCATCGTATTCCGTCCAAAACTGATTTTCATCATTTAGCGGAGCGTCGAAAAATGTAACTCCGAATTTTTCGGCCAATCTATTTGCATTTGTGCCATCAGAAGCGACGATTACCTTACCTCCCTTTTCAGTAACAAAGTCATAAATCGCATCAGCTTCTGTTTCTGCAATCGGTTTTTCTGGACCAATTATCATTAAAGCGGTTCGGTGAGGGTCTTTCCAATCGTTAACTAGCATTGGGGTAGACATTGTATTTGCTACGAAATAACCTTCCTCTTCGTCCATTGAGTGTCTAAAGTCTGTCACTTGAGCCAGTGAACTTACCTCTCCACCTTCTCCTTCGGTATATGCAGAATAATATGTTGATTTTCCAGCAACAAATATCATTGGCAGAATCAACAACAGCACCATTGTTGTGGCCACAGAACCAATTACAATACGTGTGAAATTCTCCTCCTCTGATTTTTCGTCAGCCATATATTCACACCTCCTAAGTTAGATTTAGCCTAGGCTAAGAACAACCACTTTTCTTGCCGAGTCTCATACCACAAATATAAGTTGTTGATTACAGGGCACTTTATTTGTGCCATTTCGTACCCAGTAGGTGTGACTTTTACACTCTCACAGTGGCCTGATTAATGGCATAAATATCAATAGATTTTGTTCAATCTATTGCCTCTTATTCAAATTAACAAACAAGGCGCCAATTAGTATACTCACAAGGGCACTAATCCCCGGTGCAGGTAGGTTGGAAGTCACCACCTCTGTTGGGTCATCGGGGTCTTCAGGATCCTCAGGCTCTGGTGTATTAGTTGGTGCTGTTTCAACTGTGATTTTTGTGAAGTCTGTTGAGAGCTGACTTCCATCCGCTCCATCCGATGCAACAGTGATTTCTACTCTACAATTTCTTTGTGGATGGCTTTCAGACGCAGTAACCTTCAGATCAGCAGTAGTAGCGGCTCCCTTTTCCAAATTGCGCGTTAATAATACATCTAATCCGGTATCAGTTGTTAGTAATGGGCAATCATCAGTGACTTCTAATTCCCGAACTTTATCTCTGGCATTACCATTATTTGTCACCTTGACTTTCAAAATTGTATCCGACCCAGCATTCATCGGCCCGACTGGGTCGGTTATCTCCAGCCCAAGAAGAAATATTTCGGGAATTTCAAAATCACCAATTTTTTCTTGACTTTCAGGAATAATTATTGGCATTCCATTTCTTTCTTGCAAAGTTGCAGTTACTGTGAAAGATTCAATTGTACCGGCATCGACCTCATATACATCGATACCTCGCACAATGAAATTGAACGAATCATTGTTTCCTGGTTCGATAGTAGCATCTTCCGGAGCCCCTACAACTTCGCCTTCAAAGGGAAATTCATATTCGAAATTCACTTTGATAGAAAGTAGTCCCGGATTGTCTACAAACATGTTTATTGTGACAATGCCATTTTCAGAAACTATGAATGGATTGCTTTCATCTTCATCTGGATATTCAATACCTAATTCCCAATTTAGAGACGGAGGTTCAGGCTGCGCAATCGAGTTTGCAGACATAGATATCAGCAACAAACTGGCAAATAAAATCGGAAAAACACCTCGTCTCAATTGCCTCCCTCCAATAAACCCGCACAGGCACGTCGTGTTAACACCTTCACCATCTTTCTTCTATAGGAAGGCGTATACCAGGTGTTTTGAACAGGTTTGACAGATTTTCGGATTGCTTCTGCCAAAGTGTCAATAGAATCGTTTCCAGACCAATTTGTAATTGCCTGTTCTACTTCGTCTGAATGGAGTACAGGGATTGATTCCAAGCCTGTAGTTGCAACTCTCAATTCGGCTGGACCTTGTTTACCATTTTTCTTCCAAAGTGCTGCAACCCCCGCTTCAGGGAAATCCCAAGATTCTCTTTGTCGTAACTTTTGGTAATCCCCCTCCCATGCGGCAACATCCTCCGGGAGGGTTAGGTGAGTGACCAATTCTCCCGATTTTAGCACATTTCGAGTCATTCCATCAAGTTCGAAAAAGTCACAAAGTTGCATTGAGCGAGAACCTTCAGGACCTGCGAGATGTATTGTCGCCCCTAGGCACATTAATACAGGCGCTAGATCGGCTTGATAAGTCGCAACACAAAGTGTATTTTGATTAGGAATAACTCTGCAATCTGCATCGGTTCCACAATCACATTTGTGACACCAATCGATTGATTCCCTCCATTGTTCAGTCTGATTGAACCAATAGCATCGTGTATCTAAACAGATATTTCCTCCGACGGTGCCTGAGCGCCTAACCATTACACTAGCAATAGTTTCTGCGGCCTTAGCGAGAACAGGGTGAGTTAAGTTTGAATTAGCAAGATTATGGAGCCTTACCATAGCTCCGATATGAGTTTCAGTATGTTCTGTTAATTCTCTTACTTTGGCTAAGGAAATTACATTTGATTTAACATTTAGATGCCATTTGTAGTTCGGAAGTAAGTCAGTGCCTCCAGCGACCCAATCAAACTCGATATTGTTAGTCGTGAAATCTCTTGCTAGAGTGATAGCCTCATCTAAATTAGATGGGGTATGTAGTTTGAAAGGAGGCATTCGCATCACGAATCACCTCTATGTCTTCTCTCTGTATGTTTCCAAGCACTTCCGGCTAGGCGAGGATTTTCGATATAATCTTGTGATGGGATGACATTTACAGCCCATTTTTCGTCAATTTCGTCTGGAGGAATGGTGGGGTCTAAACCGAAAAGTGCGCCATTATGGTAAGGCTGCCTATCCTGGTTCAACCTTCGTTCCAAATCACGCTTTTTATGTTCTTCAGATCTATCTGAAAGAATTGTTTGGAGTTCCGAGTGTTCAAGTCGAGGACTCTGTAATTCCCGAGGGTCATTAATACCCTCAGCCTTACATTTTCTTTCAATTAGTTTGAGCAGTCTATCGGGTGTAATCGGTAATTCAGCGGCCCTTACCCCTATTGCATCATACACGGCGTTACAAACTGCGGGCAATATCGGTAGAAGTGGGCCTTCACCTGCTTCCTTTGCACCAAACGGCCCTTCTGGGTCATTTGATTCGACAATTATTGGAAATACTTCTGGCATTTCATGAACACTTGGGATTTTGTAATCTAGTAAATCTGGATTCATCAAATGTCCAGTCCGACCGTATCTCATTTCTTCACTCAATACCTGACCCATTCCCATATGACAAGAACCGATGATTTGCCCTTTCACGGCCAAAGGATTCAGTGCCTTGCCACAATCATGTGCAGCCCAAACTTTGTCCACTTTAGTTTGCCCAGTTTCGACGTCTACACTAACCTCTGCTACATATGCTGAGAAGGAATATGCGGGTGCTAATCCGGCAGCAGCTCCTTTGTGTGTTCTACCCATGGGTGGAGTTCTGTATGCACCTGAAGATACTAGAGCACCTCTATCTTCTTGTGCTTTGTGGAGAGCTTCAAGATATGAGATTCCGACAGCAGGGTCTTTCTTGTCAAAAATTCGACGATCTCCAATTACTAACTTGTCTCTTTTTGCTCCCGTTATTTCTACTGTAGCGTCAAGTAATTCATCTCTTATTTTCATTGCAGCAGAGATTGCAGCATTGGCATTCATGAATGTCACTCGAGATGAGTAAGACCCTAAGTCTACAGGAGACGTATCTGATTCTTTTGATCTAACCCTAATCATATCAAGAGGTAATCCGAGCACCTCGGCCACTGATTGAGCGACTACAGTATCCGATCCTTGCCCGATATCTGCCGCACCAGTATGAACGGTAACTCCACCATCCATGTCTATTTTCAGATGTACAGTTGCATGAGGGAATTTATTTGGATCCCAGTGTATAGGTAGTCCAGACCCAGAAATGAAAAATCCACAACCAATTCCGATTCCCTTTCCAAGAGGCATTTTTCTGAATTTCTTTTCCCAACCACTTTCCTCTTTGACTCGCTCCAAACATTCTCGCATCCCTATACTAGTTACTCTAAATCCTGTTATTGTTGCAGAATGCGGTGGCAATAAATTAGCTAATCGAAGGTCAATTGGGTCAACCGATAATTGCTCTGCTAAATCATCTAGCCCCGTCTCCACTGCGCAACGAGAATTTACTGCACCATGCCCACGCATAGCCCCACTCGCGGGTTTATTTGTCCAAACTCTCGCTCCTGTGTAATGGAATGCTCCAATTTCGTACGGAGCGGTGTGAAGAACTCCATTGTAATAGGTTGTAACATGCCCAAAGGAGGCAAAACCTCCACCATCAATTAGTGCATCAGTTTCAATTCCACAAATTCTGCCTTCTTCATCCGCATGCAGATTCATTTCTATTCTTGAAGGGTGTCTGCCACGATTTATCCAGTAAACTTCCTCACGGTCGAAAGTTATGCGAACAGGCCTTCCTGCTTTTCTCGCGAGAATGGCAGCACACATTTCGTGAGGAAATGGATCAGATTTACCGCCGAATCCACCACCTACAAAAGTCCGATAAACATTGATCTGATGCATTGGAATTTCCAGCACATCGGCTAATGCTCGATGAACATAGTGTGGGACTTGTTGCGGAGTATAGAGAGTCAATCTACCCGAAGGGTCCCAATGCCCGACTACAGCGTGAGGTTCTGTCGCTGCATGATTGACTCCCGAAAAAATCCAGTTTTGTTTATGACTTGCTATTGCGTTATCGTGTATCCCATCAACATCTCCAAATTCTTGGAAAACACGCTTCTGAATATTTGCTTCTCCGATGTGATATTTCCCTCTATCATGAATTGGATATTCACTATTCTCCAAACCCTCTCGGATATCGTGAATTGAATCTAAAATCTCATATTCGACCTCAATTAGTCTCTCTGCTTCCCTAGCAGTTGCCTCATCCTCAGCGGCGACACAGGCAACTAGGTCACCGACATGGCGCACCTTTTCTACAGCCATCGCATGTTCATCTTTTGTAACCGGTAATACTCCGAATTTGTTTGAAGCATCTACACCAGTAGCTATTGCAACAACACCGGAAAGTTCCAAAGCCTTGGAGCAGTCGATTGAAAGAACTCTAGCATAGTGGTGGGGTGATCGAATGATCCTTCCGATTAGTTCACCTGGAAGTCTGATATCATCCCCATATTGTGCTTGACCAGTCACTTTCCATTTTCCATCCACAAGAGAGGTTGGTTTACCTATCACTTGGCCGCTAATCAATTCATCGTGCCTGTGTGAACCCCATGGCTGTGCTAAATCCCCTCCTTGAGATTTAGGAATCATTTCCTCGTCCCTCGGGCTAGAAAATCTGTCTTTACCTCCAGAACCCGGCTTGGCAAAAGGTAGTTTGCCTGGTTGTTGTCTGTAACCAACCATCTCATCTTGATTTGTTTCCTCGGCCATTGTTTCACTCTCCAGTAAAACCGGGGTGGGGGTCACTTTTCGGGGACGTAGAATCTTCGATAGTTTCTTCTGAAATTAGAATCTCAGATGCAGCCCTGATAGAATCTACAATTTGTTGATAACCAGTACATCTGCACAAATTTCCTTCGATTGCAGATTTAATTTCCTCATCGTTAGGACTAGGGTTGTTTTCCAGTAAAGAAGAGGCAACAACCAAAAATCCAGGTGTACAAAAACCACACTGAGAGCCACCGCATTCAGCAAACATTTCCTGGATTGGATGAAGATGATGGCCGTCTGCGAGTCCCTCAACCGTGGTTATTTTACAGCCATCCGCTTCCACGGCAAGAGTAAGACAAGAAAGTCTTGGTTCACCATCAATCAATACAGAGCAACATCCGCATGTGCCCATATCGCATCCTCTTTTTGTCCCAAGACTTCCCGCTTGGTCTCGAAGTACGTCAAGCAAAATCGCATTATTTTCGATGTTCAATTTTTTCTCGGTACCATTTACTGATGCAACCCAAGGCACTTCTCCAGCCGAGGGGAGCATCGGTAGCCGGTGCTGCACCATGAGTATCATCCAATGCGAATTATCCTATTACGCTTCGGTATGAGCCCTTCGGGCTCAACTTAGGTCTGATGCAGCCTTATTCATAACCGCTCTTTCAGCGTCTTGTAGATGGCCTCCGAAAGTAGAGCGTGATATCCCCATCTGGTCGGCTAATTCTTTGATTGTAATCGATGCACTTTCCTCATAATATCCTCTTTCTACTGCAAAAGAGAGTACTTCTTGTTGTCTAGTTGTCAAAATCTTGTCCCAACCATTAACCATTTCTCCTCGCATTGTAATCACGCTGACTTTATCTGGAGGTAAAACAACTCTGAGTAGAGCGAGAAACCTTCTCATTGCGCCAGTTAACCCAGTGACTCTCATTTCCATTCCATTTTTTGCATCCAATCCATATGGAGGTTGAAGATGAAGGTTTGAGAGTTCTATGGCAGATTTTGCCAAACTATGGGAGCAAAGCACACTTGCGAGTATTCCATCATCCGACTTCTCGTGGATTTCCATCACTTGAAAACTATCCAATTGATCTAATTCGTAAATATCTCTACCCTCGTGGAGATTAATTTCAGCTAACTGAACTATACCCACTGGTGATACACCCAAATGTGCAAGAACTTCATATCTTTGACATATTTCCAAAATTCGACTTAATTCCTTGGCGCCATGAATAGTAGTGAGATTCCATCTCAAGACTACCTTGCGCATTGATGTGGAACTAATGGTTCCGCTAATCAACCCTCTGTAATCGATATTTCACCAGATTAGTACATTATTCCCTGATTCCCTTATCTAAAGCCATGATTTCCGCGCAAACAGATATTGCGATTTCTTCAGGACTCTCTGCACCAATGTCAATTCCAATTGGACATCTAACAGAATCGATTGAAGATTCTAAAACTCCTTTAGAGATTGCAGCTTCTTTGAATGCCTTCCATTTTGCTCTAGACCCAATTGCTCCAATTCGAGGCCTTTCACTATCACCCCTATTCAATAAGAGGCCAATCAGCAAGTCTTGATCCACAGACCAATCATGACCCAACAATAATACATCTGAAAATCTCGATAATTTTGTATTTGTTTCTCTTGCAATGAATTCTTTCACATCGCAGGAGTGATGCTCCACTGCGTTGGGGTATAGATCAGAGTCGGCGAATTCATTTCGAACATCAAAAACACTGTATGTCCATCCAAGGTTTTCACAAACCGCCGAAATCGCTTGACCGCAATGACCACCGCCTGCGATTAGTATATGCGGCATGGGTTTCAAAACCTCCAGCGAGACGGTAACAGTACCGCCACATAGACTGTTGAGAGCCGTCGCTTCTTGGCCCTTTGCATCTCGATACAAGACATATTTTTCGATTCTACTTGTGGCTTTTTTGTCTAGTAAAATCTCTCTAAGGTGCTTCTCTACTTTGAGTTCCAATCCAGCACCACCAATTGTACCGTGTCGAATTCCCGTATTTGTTACTGCCATCCTAGCACCGGGTTTACCTGGCACACTACCGCTTGCCTCTACCACGGAGGCAAGAGCGACTCTCTCTCCTTGCTCTAGTCGAGTCAAAACCCAAGACAGGGTGGCGCTGGTCACAACTCTCCGGACACTGGCCAAGATATTGGATTTGCTAGCAAAGCCCCCTAGCCAAATTCGTTATAATTCCAAGAGTTAGCCTAGGCTAACTTTGAAGTCTACGATTACTTGCCAACGGCATGTCATCAGGTTTCAGTGCAGTCCAGGCACTGGAAATACTGGTTACTTCAATGAGAGATGCATTCCTTGCTGTGACTGTGTTTGTGGCTGCAATGGTTCTTCTATTCAGTTGGTTACAATACATTACAGCAGGTCGATTTGTTTCCTGGATTCGTGAAAATACTAGGTTCCAGCCAGTAATTGGTGCAATGATGGGATTGACTCCTGGTTGTGGTGGAGCGATTATTGTAATGCCTATGTATGCCAGAGGGTATGTCACTTATGGCACGGTTATTGCGACTCTAATTGCAACGCTTGGCGACGCAGCCTTCGTTCTAATTGGGGCCGTTTTTCAGGATTCTTCATTCCTAACACCCGTTATTGTTGTACATGCAACTTCGTTTGTTGTAGGGGTATTTTGGGGGTATTTAGTCGATAAGCTAGAGGTTACACCAACTGCTCCGGTAGGTCGATATGGGCCTAAATTTGGTACTGATGAACCATTAGGTGAAGAAGTTGCAAAGGCAATGGAAGGTGATGACTCACTTATCGAAGATTTACCACGAGAACTTCCAGAGGGGTGGGGGTATCGTGTCTTACACCAAGGATACAGAGTTTGGTGGGCTATCACCGCAGTTGGTTTATGTCTTGCAATCTTGCTTCTTATTTGGTATGCGCAAGACCCTGAATATTCACCCGAGTTAGTCTGGGATCCAACAACTCGAGATGGAATTGTAACTTGGGTGGGGCTAATCGGTACATCATTATCTATCATTCTGTATATTTCCTCTAAGAATTTCTTCGCTGATGATACAGAGGCTACTATTGGAGACAAACTTAATTCACTCGACGAAACTCTAGTTCATGCAGCATCAGAAACCGCATTTGTCACTTTTTGGGTTCTAATCGCTTACCTAGTGTTTGAGTTCGGTATGATTTTGTTTGGGATTAGTGAATCCGACATGTCCGGACATGGGTCTGGCGCAGGGGCAGTTTTTGTTGCGGCAACTATTGGTTTAATTCCAGGATGCGGCCCTCAAATTATTGCAATCACTGCATATGTCGAAGGAGTAATCTCATTTCCAGCTTTAGTTGCAAATGCCATATCTCAGGATGGAGACGCCCTATTCCCTCTATTGGTTAGGCATAAGGTTGCTTCAATTTGGGCAACAATCCATACTACTCTGCCGGCAGTTATTGTGGGTTTAGTATTCCTTTGGGTTATGGGTGAATATCCCTCAATCACAAATGCTTTGCAACCCTGAATAATTCGTTAACATCTTCTTTTGTGTCTATGTTTAGGTGTAGATGAGGGTCTTCAACAGTTATCCGATCTGGGCTGATTATTTCACGTAATGAAATGTCTAGTTCAGCGGCCAATATATTCTCACAATCCTGACGAGTAATTGCAATCGGATGACCACCTTTCCCATCATGGAGGGGAATCGTAGTACTTTCACATTCACACAGTTTTTTGACAGTATATTGACTAAACCCCGGCCTGTCGACAGGTACGATTAACATAGGTTGAATACCAATTGATTCAATTCCACATTGAATACTTCCAGTTCGTCCTAAATCTGGGTTTGGATTAACTATCACACTAACATTAGGAAGTAATTTCTGGATTTTTTGTTTGAGTGAATTCCGAGTAACTACGGTTACCGAAAGACCAGCATTTTGTAATTTTCTGCACACTAACTCGACAAGAGTTTGTCCTTTGACATCAACTAATGCTTTGGGGCTACCTAGGCGTTTACTCGCCCCAGCGGCTAGAACAATACCCTCGTTAATCTTCATCGGAATTTGCACTCCAAATCGAACTGCGATTGAAGTAAATTGCAACCCCAATTACTGGAACCAAAAATATCAATGCTCCCAATAATACAATCAAAAACGATTGATCATTCAATCCATTTTCCTGAGTGTTTGCTACTTCGTCGATTAGAATCACTCTTCTAGCATCAATAGGTGAGATATGATCATCATCAAGGTATAATCTTGCAAAAATCGTAGAATTACCAGATTTATTGTGCGGTTCGAGTTCTACACTCCAACTAGTCCAGTCTCCATCCTTTGAGTCATCGTTTGCTTCTTTCCATTCTGCACCACCTACTCGAATCTCAACTCTACCCTCTGTTCCTAAAGGCAATCCACTTGCAATTCCTGTAATTTTACTTTGATTTTCAATTACCTGCAGGGTGTCGATATTCATTGATACATTGAGTGTACGATCTATGCTTCCCGCTACTTCAACGAATACAACTGGATCGGCTTGGCCGAATCCAAACTCATTATCTGGCCGAGTCTCTATCGCACTACAGTCATTGAACCCAGGGTCGTCTAAAAGTACAATTTCTCTTTCAATTGAGTAGGCTGCAATGATGTCTTTGAATTCAGAGGGAGTAATATCTGGATTTGCTTGCACCATTAAAGCCGCAATTCCCGCCATTAATGGAGTTGCCATACTGGTTCCAGATTTACTCGTATATCCATCATTTGTTGCCGCATCAGGCGCCATTATACTAGACCCAATGGTCGCTACATCTGGTTTTACTCGCATGTCAGAAGTATATCCCCTACTACTGTAAATTGCTAGCCCTAGATCCTTATCCAAACTGGCTACGGTTACAGGTAAAGCAGCATCACCGGGGCTGTCAATTGTATTACAGCCGGCAAACGTCGCCCCTCCAAATTCGTTTCCGGCAGAAAGAGTCGTGATTATTCCAGCCTCAACGACTGCATCCATTTGGCGGCTCCAAGCAGAACTACCGTCATTGTCAACATGAATTTCAAATTGTTGCTCCCCAAGTGAGGATGTAAGTATATCAATTCCATATTTTTCCTTATTCTGAATAGCCCATTCTGATCCTTGCATAATATCTTCAATGTCTCCATCACAACATGCTAAGATGTTAATCAGCCATGCACCAGGTGCTGCCCCTACATATTTATCTCCAGTTGCAGGGTCTGTTTGTCCCCCACCGCTACCTGCCGCAATACCCGCAACATGAGTCCCATGGGTTCCTGAGTCGTATGATTCTGAAGGGTCTAGTTCTTGATCAGTAAATACGGCATCGAAAAATGCGATGATTTTCGGATCACAATCTGCGGGGATTGGTTCTGGATTTGGGTCTAAGGGGTCAGG
>MDUO01000020.1_pt1 | contig 11799 bp, 5 predicted proteins | sample 811271 | NCBI WGS metagenome assembly MDUO01 (sample SAMN02905556, study PRJNA254808) | marine metagenome | biome: ocean; feature: oxygen minimum zone; material: water; isolation source: 30 m water sample from station 6 | place: Mexico: oxygen minimum zone off the coast of Manzanillo ... | reverse complement strand
TACGGCAAACAGTACGCTAAGGACATCGTTTCGAATGCCAGAGCGTTAGGTTCCGCCTTAGCCTCAGAGGGTTTTGATGTGATTGCAGAGGAGCGAAATTTCACTGCAAGTCACCAAATCTTGACTAGACACGGCGGTCCTGATTCCGGTGAGGGGAAGAAGGCGGCACAAAGATTGGAAGACTGTGGTATCATCACCAACATGAACATGCTTCCTGGCGACACTAAGGCAATGTCAGGCCCTAGCGGTTTGAGGCTTGGGACTCCAGAATTGACTCGAATTGGAATGGGTGTCGATGAGATGCAAGACGTTGCTAAATTCTTTGCCCGATCTTTGTTGTCAGAGGAAAATCCAGAAACTGTGAAATCCGATATTGCTGAATTTAAATCAGATTTTCAAACTGTAAAATACGCAATTAAGGAAGGCCCTGCATATCCAGATTTGTAACTGTGCCTAGCCAGTATTTATCGTCTTCACTATGTGTGTGTTGGCAAATGGTAGGTAAACCTCAGGCCGCGGTTATTCTAACGGCATTGATGCTCTCATCGGGTTGTTTAGGTTTTTTTGATAGTTCGACTGATGAGTCCAAGCCTGTTGATTGTCAAATCGAGCCAAATAACCCTGATTGTTTTGGTGAGGAAATATCTGAAGAGGACTGCTTACAAAATCAGGTTTTCACAGGAACTGAATGCCGTCAGATGGAAAAACCAGATGGCCTGAATTATGGGGAAGACAAAATCTCCCTCTTCTTGGGTGAAGAAATGCAGGCCTTAACGCCATCATTTACAGGAGACGGCCCAGATAACTGGTTAGTAAATCCAAACCTTCCCTCTGGTATTTCAATCGATAGAGAAACAGGAGTTATTTCTGGCACACCGGATGAGATTAGTGGTATATCCAATTACATTGTCGTCGGAACGAATAATGTTGGTTCTTCTAGCATCTCACTTGAAATTGAGGTTCTTGTGAACCCCCCCTCCAAAATAACCTACTCAGAATCATATTATTCTTGCGAATTGACAAATCCATGTGGGATAATGGCTCCTGAGATTGAGGGAGGGGCCCCTGAAGAATGGAACATTGAACCGGAATTACCTCGCGGCTTATCCTTCTTTTCTGATGGGTCTATTTCTGGCACTCCTAAAGAATTAGGAGACTCAAATCACACCATTATTGCCTCCAATGGAGGTGGCTCGAGTTCTGCCACGATAAGGATAATCGTCCTGCATGAAGCACCCATGGGTTTGGGCTATGGGGGAAATAATTTGCAATTTTCTATTGGAGATGAGGTCCAAGTAATACCATCAACTTCTGGCGGTGAAATTATTTCTTGGTCTGTCGAACCCCCCTTGCCTACTGGCCTAGAGTTATTCCAAACCGATGGTTCAATTCGAGGTATACCAACAATTGTTCATTCCCCCACGGTTCACAGAATTACTGCGAGTAATTCTGGGGGGTCAATTATTGTGGAAGTTTTAATCCGAGTCGTAGATTTACCAATTACAAATTTGCAATATTCCCCTTGGCGCTACAATCTAGAAGTAGGGGACGAAGTAACCACAACTCCTACTTTTTCCAGTGGCTCACCAGAAAATTGGCAAATCGATATGGATTTACCAATTGGCTTCTCATTTGATAGTACAAATGGCACAATATCAGGAATCGCTACAGAAGTTTCCCCAAACTGGCAAAGATGGACAATCTGGGCAAATAATTCAGCGGGTTCATTCTCAACGATTTTTGAATTAAAAATAACTAGTTTGCCACCTGATCTGATTTCTTGGGATGAAAATGAATACATATTATCCTCAAATGAAAGTACCTTCATTCAGGTAACGAACCTGGGTCCCGAAATAGACTCTTGGGAGATTGAACCCAATTTACCCAATGGTTTGGATATTCTTTCAAATGGTAGTATTTCAGGAACACCAACTCATAATACAGATTGGACCGAATATACAATTTGGGCAAATAATACCGGAGGTTCAGTAGGTCTTATTCTATGGATAGTGGTTCACGATATTCAAGCGGATCAAGGATTTTTACTGAATGGTTTTGAGGAAACAAATTGGTCAGGTTGGTCTTCCCCCATTCTTCCTATCGGAGAATTGTCATTTCCAGTAGGCTTTACTGAAAGTGGATATGGAAAGAAGATTCCAGTAATTTCGGCTAGTCACATAGGCAAGGGGAAAATGCTAGGATATGGGCATGAAGGTTGGGTCGATGGAGGTGGAGATGAAGAGACTAGGTTCTCACTCCGAGCAGTAGAATGGGTCTGTGGAAAAAACGCTGATGTTGGATTAGCTTACGGCGCAGGATTCGATAATTTTGAACAAGAACTACTTGCTGATGGTCATACAGTTCATTTGTCAGTTACACCGGCAGACCTCAGTGGTATAGATTGTCTATTGGACGAATTTTGGAATGGCCATGATGATCTAGATAATCAGAATATTCTAGATTTTGTATCGCGAGGTGGAGGATTAATAATGGGCGGTCATGCATGGTACTGGTCATATTCCAATACAGATTTGAGCCAATATCCAGGAAATAAAATTGCCAAGACAACAGGTCTTTTTGTTTCCAGTGCTTGGGGAAATAATAATGTCAATTTGTCTGAAATTCCTAATCCATTAAGTATTCCAAAAATAGCGGTTAAAGCGATTTATGATGACCGTATAGGAAATCAGTCCCTTTCCTTTGCAGATGCATCTATAGTTGATTCAACTCTATCGGTATGTACGGGTGTTGTTCCTTTGGATTTCAATGATTTTTGGTCTTCACTTCGTGAAACTGTTAACGCCACAGGTTGGACTGTAATTGATTATGGAACACTTTGGCAAAATGTTGGCCATAATATCGGAGTAGATCCTGTCGCTGATACACTTCTTCGTGTTGAAGCCGCTTTAACTCAGGGATTACCTGCTGATGAGTTACCCAATCATCCCAGTCATGTTGAGTTTCCAGGTGAAGTTCCAGCCAATGCTTCGCGAATTTCGAGTACGGTAATAATCGATGGAAATCAGAGTGGTCTTCCAAGTAACTTTGGCTATGCTGGAGCAAGGGCTCATGTTCGAATGAGTACCGGTCTTTACGCCGCCCCTGGGGAGGTAGTTTCAGTAACATTACCAGCTGAATTAGTTAATTCTGGAACTTCTGTTTTAGTGGGTGCGCATAGTGATAATTTATGGTCAAAAAGTCAGTTACATCGTCATCCACAAATAGTCAGATGGTGGGATGTGGATGATACCCAAATTAACGTTGGAAATGCATTCGGAGGTCCAATTTATATCGCGATTGAGCCAGGTTCATTATTGGGTAATTTTTCAGTAAATATTTCTAATGCAGTAGAGGCTCCTATGTTTGTGCTCGGAGAGACTTATGATTTTGAATGGATTTACAGTGAAAGTCAGAAACCCGCACCTTGGACGGAATTAGTTTCTGATAATTTCATTATGACTGTACCAAGTCATGAGGTGAGGGATTTAACAAATCCGACCAGTTTGATGGAATGGTGGGACATTGCTTTAGATATGGAGCATGAATTGTATGGTTTTCTTCCTTGGCCTAGAGTAGAAAGAGCAGTTTTTGATGTACAAATTTCCGCTGGATGGATGCACTCTGGTTATCCGTTCATGGCTCATGATCTAAGTGTTGAAGAAGTTGTGAACCTGACTCATATGTCTGAAAATGGAGATTGGGGAATGTTCCATGAATTGGGTCATAACCACCAATGGATGCCCTCCACTCTACCAGGCACAACAGAAACAGGTTGTAATTTCGCCAGCGTTTATTTGATGGAAGAATTAGTTGGAATAGAGGGTCATGGTGCATTAGATTTAGCCCAACGGGAAAATAGAATGAGAAATTATTTCGAGGATGGCTCAAACATAGATAATTGGACAGTTTGGACGGCACTAGATACATACTTGATAATCAAAGAAGAATGGGGCTGGACTCCTATTACTGAGGCGCTAAGTGTATACTATACCTTACCTGAAGATGATGTCCCAAGTACAGGGGATGAAGAATTCAATGCTTGGGTTTTGCACCTATCAAATGCGACAGGATACAATCTTGCACCCTATCATTCAGCTTGGGGTTTCCCTCTTTCCGTAGATACATATTATTCCCTTTGGCATTTACCTGTATGGGTTGATGATCCTTTACGAGGTGAATATTTCACATACGATTCGATTATTCGCAATTTGGGGGTGAATAATACCACTTCAAGTAGCGTAGATTTCATTTGGGAAACTTATGATAATGGGACAAATACCACTCTAACGTTATATTACGGACAAGTCGATATGGGAAATCAATCTTGGATTTGGGGCAATAATGTAAATCTAGGGGATTCAGTAGTTGGATGGCATAGTGCAGAAATCTCTGGACTAGCTAGTAATACGACATATCACGCTCGAATTAAGGCCTCTAATGAGATTGGTGAAACATGGTTTGGGCCAATTACCTGGACAACCGAAAATGATTAGGATTATTCACTAATCCGCCGCAATAACTCTTCTAGACTAAATTTCGGGCAATAACGTTGGTGTAAATTAGCCAAGGGAATCCAAACAAGTGTATGAACGAATGTTACAAAAAAAGCCTCGAGAATTCCTAGGCGTGGTTGATTAATCATGTATTCTGCAGCAATTCCAAGTATAGCAAAATGAAGAACATAGATTGTCAAAGTCAAACGGCCTGATGCTTCTAGTACGCTCAAATCAATAAATTGGGTCTTAGCATTCCAAAGAAGTAATTCGTGTGCAATTAATACGAACATCGCGGTAATAAAAATGAAAAATGTTGAAGCGGGAAAGAATGTCAATATTGCCTCGCCTTCTGTAAGTGCCCATGCCTTTCCTGAAGAATACGACAATACAATACTTATCAAAAAGATAAATCCACCAATTCCAATTAATTTTTTCCGAGTTTCAAAAACTTCACCAGTTTCTGCAATTATTGCTCCTAGTGTTGATAATGCCAACCATGGCAAAATAGGATATGTTCCATTTAGCAATAGTCTGTTTAACCAGCCTTCTAATCCATCGGAATCAACCCTCGATGCCCAAGATAGTTCTGATCCATTAAAATCTCCAAGGATTAGTGGACTTAGTGACAGTAAGGCAAAAATAGAAACTAATTGGTTTTTTGTCAACCGACAAATTAGAGGTGCCAAAACGGCCGCGATTGCGATTAGGGTTAGTACTCCTGGTGTGTGCCATTCAAACCTCCCTCCTCGGTCGATTGAGAGTAGAAAGTTGACAAGAAATTGACAAGCGGTTAGAATCAATACTCTTGGGAGAACCCAATTAATCCAAGCGGAAGACCTCAGGCCTTCAGCAAATCTTTTTTTCGCACCACGATGCATTCCCCAACCAGATACAGTAACAAAAAGTGGAGCCGCCATGCCTCCAAATGCAGCAGCAATGAATGCGGCTGGATGTCCTACCGAAATTCCTTCGGGCGGTAAGATAGCTGCCGTGTGAACTTCGACCATGAAGAGAATTGCAATCGCTTTCATTTGGTCAATATATCCCAATCTCATACACTCACCGAATAATTTGAGTAATTCTAGATTCTAAATCAACAGGTTCAGGTGAAATAGTGAAAGCGGAGCATACAGATTCCGACAATCCTTTGGGCAATTCATCTCGGTGATAAATTACAATTAATGTATCTCCAATAACTACTTCATCACCAAGTTGTGCTTCAATAATAGCCCCTACTGAGTGATCCACTGTATCTGTCAGAACCTTTCTTCCCGAGCCCAACTCTAGGCAGGCTAGTGCGATAGACATCGCATCAATGTCATCAATCCAACCATTCTTATCAACATAGATCTCGGTTGAGAGTAGATTATCCTCGAGTAGGCCTAGCGAGCTAAGCATAGAATAATCGCTCGCAAAATCATCACGATTTCCTCCTTGGGCATCTACCATTTCTAGGAATTTAGTAAATGCACTACCATCATTCAAAGAATTGTGTATCATCAAGGCGCCTTCATCCATGTCCTCAACAATACCAGATGCTTCTAACAAAATTCCTCCCTGAACACAAACTAATTCTTCTAGATCATGTGGTCCGCGGCCACAGAGAGTTTCTACAGATTCAACTATTTCTAGAGCATTTCCAATCGCGCAACCCAATGGTTGGTCCATTGCTGAAAGTACCACAGAAGTGGATATTCCCATGCCATTTGCAACATCAGCCATGGATTGACTTAGTGCTTCGGCTTGTTCCCTCTCTTGCATGAAAGCCGCTCTTCCATGCTTTACATCGAGCACCAGCGAAGATAATCCCTCTGCTGCTTTTTTCGATACAATCGATGAAGTGATTAATGGAATAGAAGCGATTGTATTTGTTACATCGCGCAGAGCATACATCCTCCTATCTGCAGGGACAAGCGCATCTGTTTGTCCAACCATTGCTAATCCGATTTGCTCAACTTGCTCCCGCATTTCATCTATGGAAAGGTCTACTCGAAATCCTGCAATGCTTTCCAGTTTATCCAAAGTCCCTCCAGTGTGCCCCAAACCTCGTCCTGAAATCATCGGTACCTTTAGTCCACAAGCGGCCAAAGCCGGAGCCAAAACAATAGATACCTTATCGCCAACTCCTCCCGTTGAGTGTTTGTCAACAACTAGGTGAGACCATTCTTTTGGCCATGAGAGAACCCGTCCTGAATCTCTCATAGATTCAGTTAGTTTGATTGTAGACTCTTCATCTAAGCCCTCATCGAATATTTTCTGTAAAAAATCGATTACTTGCTCATCATTCAAGGACCCATCAACAACTCCATTCACCATATCAGCGATAAAATCGCTCATACCTCATCCTCGCCATGTTCATCTCGTAACTCTTCGATACTCATTCCTTTATCTAACAAGAATTGGACTTGGTCTCGGTCTAAAGTTTCGAACCCAAATCCATCTAATACAATTTTTCCATGTACGCCGTCGTCTCTTCCTTCTGTCCATTCCCTGGTGTCTTCAGACTCAGAGTCGAATCGGGTCCCCTTGAGTATAGCTTGTTCTGCATCAGCGTCATCGAATCTATATCCAGAATCATCAATCAATATCGACTCTGTTCTAGTCCTTGGTTTTCTAATCATGGATAATCCAGCGCCGATTAGCGACACACCTGCAATTACAGTCAAACCAAGGAGAAACTTTGCTCCAGGAGTTGAAAGAGGGTCGTCTCTAACATTGATTATTCCTCCCCCATTATCTTCGTCTGGATCTTTATTGCCATCGTCAATCGTGGAATTCCCTTGTCCATTGTTGTCATCATCGATTTCTTCTTCATTACATCCGAATTGAATCCCATCAGGTATCCCGTTATCGTCCACATCACTAGAATTCATGGCTGCCGATGCTGCTCTCATTACAGACTGAGCAAATGCTGGCTCATCCCCGTCCAGTATACAATCATCATCTGTATCATTATCGCTAGGATCGCCGCCTAGTAGGTATTCGTTCAGATTGTTTAATCCGTCTTCATCAGAGTCGAGAGATTGCTCACTTAGAGCGGTTCCCAGAACTGCTGCTGAATGTCGATTTAATCCGTGCTCAATTTCCCATTTGTCGGGCAAAAGGTCCCCGTCTGAATCAGTAGTTGGATCAAGGCGATTCCAGTCTTCATTGAAAGACTGTAAATATTCCATGGTCAGCTCATGGTTATGAATTAAGACACCCATTTCGCGGTTTCGTAATGCTGCGTTTGAACCCCAATTCATACTTCCCACAAGAACGCTATCTCCATCAATGATTGCTCCCTTGTTGTGAAGTTTTGTTATCGTATCTGAATAGGCCATAATCCTAGCAGTGACATCAAGTCCTTCCGTAGCATTCCAATTCGTATTGAATAGATTTACAGCATCACGGATTTCATCATCACTATCAGCATAAAATCCATTCAGTAATAGCCGTATTTGTACTCCTCTTTGCCCTGCTTGATAAAGCGCCTCAATGATCGGATTATCCCCAAAACCCCAGTACCAATCTAGATCTAGATATTGCAGTGAAAGTTCAATTGATGTATCTGCGGAATCAATCATTGAAATTATCCCATTTACACAATCATCAGGGCAAGTCATCAGTTTCATTTCTTGTGAACCTGTATATGTTGTCACAGGAGTTGTTTGACCATCATGAATAGGAGTTTCCATTTCCCAATCAAATGTAGGAGCATGCCTAGATGAGTGTGGTGAAATATGGAGGTGATTGGTATTTTCATCCCAAGACATCCGTGACAAAACTAGATTTGCAAAAGAGGCTGAATTAATGAAAACTGACCATTCTCTATTTCCAATGCCATCAGGAGGGATGCTAGTGTCCTTCCAGTTACCAGAAGATATCCAAACACTTTCGGAATCTCTCACAGCAACCTTACTGTGTATGTAGGTGTAAGGTGAGCTAATCACACTCGGGTCTTCCATCCAAAGAACAGTTGCTCCAGCATCGTGCAGAATTTGCGCGTGTCCTTTTTGATTATTTTTCGTGCTGCTTCCGTCCAGAATCCCTTCTTCTAATAGAATAGTAACGCTTACTCCTCGGCTTATTGCATTCAGTAATGCGGTTGTAAGGTCCGGACTCATGAATTGATAGACATGTAAATGAATTGAAGTCTCTGCTTCATCAATCCAACCTAATAGATCATTAAATCCAGAATCTGGCCCTATAGATGCAGTCACACTAGACGATGATTCCGTAGTAATTGTACCACCATCGCAAAATGTGGAAGCCCCAATTCTAATCCATCGGTATTCCCAATCGGCACCTGTGTCTGTATCGGGATTATCTCCACAGCCAGTTCCGCGCATCAAAATAAGTCCGGGAGTCCCGTCTCCTGGTACCGATATTGCAGCACCATTCCAGCCCTCAACATCGGCATCACCTCCACCATAAACAACTGTGTCAATAACCGTTCCATCTGGGGATTTTAGTTGAAGAGAACTTCCAGAGTCCACTAACCATGGCATATTATTCATCAATACGTTACCATCTAGAGCGCTGATTCCTCCATCAGACAATAGATTACTCGGGTTTTCTGAAAATACAACGGAACCTCCTGCAGGAATTTCTAATTCATTAAATGTTGAAATCCAAGGTGTTGTCGATCTAATTCTTTCGATAGTCCAACCTGTTAGACTTACCTTTTCATCACCTGTATTTGTCAATTCAAACCAATCATTATCCCGATTGGGCACCTCACCTGGCATAATTCTGGTAAATTTCACGTCATATTGATTATTCCAATCTGAAGGTGGAGCAGGTGGTCTCCAATGCCACAACATGTTATTTTGATGCTTCCCAGTGTCTTCCGCAATCAACAGGCTACCATCATTCAGTACTGCAAGATTGTCTGGGCCGGCTATTCTGTTTACTTCACATTGACCAGATGAATAACTTCCGCCGGCTTCTACCGGTTCTATTCTAGTGACATCCCATTGTTCGTTTACTTCTAATCTGTAAATTATGCCACAACGATTTTCCGATAGTCGTATGTCTCCAGAAGAGTCAGTCATTTCATTTCTGATATCTGACATAGCCATATACAAGTATTCAGGAGAGTTATCGTTAAACACCACTCCTTCCATTTTATTCCATTCAGCGGTTGCACCTAATGCAGCCGCTGCCTTTCTTGATTCTAAGAAAGCCACTTTGCTATCAGCTGCAAAGCCAACATTACCATCTCCATCAAGGTCGTCGTTAAGTCTGTGCTCTGCCCAATCATTGATTTCTTGATCAGAGATATACGAATTCTGACCATTGACAAAGTCTGCAGTATCTATCCCATCATATTGGTCAATCCAACTTGTGATTTGGGCAGAATTTGAATGCCCTAATTCGATCCAAGTTACATCAAATCCAGTTGTAGCGGGATTAGTTCCTGAGTCTTGGTTTACCTTTGCTGCGTATAGTGTTCCTGAATCCAAATTTCCTACTGAATCAGCAATAAATTTGAACAAAACAGTCGCTTGTTCATCATCAGACAAGTATACGGTTTTCCTGTCGGGCATTACCTGTGCATTTTCATGTGAAAATCTGCCAAGAGGATATAATCTTTCTAACAGAGGATTTGCGGAATCTGCATTCTCGACTTCGATAATCCAGCCGTAATCATACGGATTTGGATAGTATCCAAGATAGTCTTCTAGCTCAAGTTGGTCTTGGTGATAATTGTAGTTTGGATTATTCCAATCTTCTGTGTTAGCAAAATATAATTCTTCAGACAGAAGTGGTGTTCCCCATGGGCTCAATGAACCAAAGCATAAGACCCAGCCCCCATTAATCCCGCTTAGGTCTAGCATTTTACCGCCAATAGTATCCCATTCGCCAGACATTTCGTTCCATTCTAGATGTAATTGGCTAACTCCAGCTGGACGACTTTCCCAAGTTGAATAGAGGTAGCCCTCCGTTCCTTCTGAATTCGTAGGTACAAAGACGTTGAAATCAGGCTTCTCACTAGTGAACAACAAAGCCCCATCATCAGCGGCATAAATCCCACCAGCAAGTTCACCGCTGCTAAGCGAATCGCCAGATTGTAACAATACCTGGTAGGTGCCTACGGAAGTTCTGATCCCATGCCAAATGTCCGTTTGGCTACTTGTTGAAGGGAGTTCTGAAAAAGTTTCAGGGAGGTTATTCCAATCAAATTCATTTACAACTCCTATTGTTGCTTTGTATGGGTCGTTAGGGTGCATAGCACTAACGAATAAGTTACCAATTGAATTAACATGTAGTCCGGTGACTTCTGCACCATTAGGGACCATCATTATTCGAGTCAAGTCATTTGGTGTTGGGGGGTCAGGTTCGTCCACGGGTTCTCCTGCTGAATTCTCCGCTCCTGGTGTAGGTTGTTCAGAGTCTACCCATTCTCCATTGCTTCCAGAGGATATCTTTGAAACCCCATTTCCTGCTTGACCTGTTGTAATTTCATGAACTACAGAATTTTGTGAATCTTTCAGATAAACAGTCTCTCCACCATTGTTTAGTCTTAAGGTACCGATTTCGTTTTCTGCAATTACAACGTATGCACCTGGCTCTATGAGGTAAGGCGTGGGTAAATCAGAGAAACCAACCCAAGTATTTTCATTGATTGGATGAGTCCAACCTCCGATATCTACAATCGTCCATCCTTCAAGACTTACAGAGCTAGAGCCGGTATTGAATAACTCAACCCATTCGCCCTGAGGAAAAATTCCTTGATCCGATCCATCTGCATTTGGCATTAGTTCATTGATACAAATTACACATGAAGAATTTTTATTTGTATCAAGATTGACTTCAGAATTTTCTAGAGGGATATTTTGTAATGGTAGAAATAGACTTCCCGCGAAAATAATCACCATGGCCATTGAAAGCCTTGCTAGTCGCCTTTCCATTGGCCCTACGCATAGAGTTCAACGATTGAACCCTTCGCGCATGCGTACCCGCGGCTGGCTACGCCAGCCGAAGTCGGCTCACACTCTCATTCATCATCTTTGGATGAACTTATGGGGCCAATTCCAGCCATTCCTAATGAACCAATTGCAATCATAGCTATGCTTGCAAGATACAATACTGCAGTCACACCATCAATTACTGCTGTGCCTTCCAATTCACAATCTCCGCTTCCACCAAAATCGGTCCAATACATCGGTTCCATATTGTCCAGGACCTTGCATTGGAAAGTTTCAGCATCTTCATCTGCAATTTCTGAGAAGGTATGAATTTCGAATACAGGATGAGTATCCACGCCCATCTCAGGATTTAGCATTCCGGGCCCTCTCAGGTCTAGGTGGAACATCGA
>MDUO01000067.1_pt1 | contig 12541 bp, 8 predicted proteins | sample 811271 | NCBI WGS metagenome assembly MDUO01 (sample SAMN02905556, study PRJNA254808) | marine metagenome | biome: ocean; feature: oxygen minimum zone; material: water; isolation source: 30 m water sample from station 6 | place: Mexico: oxygen minimum zone off the coast of Manzanillo ... | reverse complement strand
AAATACCGAGGAGCTGGAGGAAATCGTTCCCACAGTGCGCCCGGAGCGACAGCAGCAATTCGTGCACTCACACGTGCGGGTGTTCAAATTACAAGAATCGAAGATGTAACTCCAATTCCAACTGATGGAACCAAGAAAAAGGGTGGCCGAAGAGGCCGTAGAGTCTGAGGTGATGAAGATGGTGAAAATAGAAGTTCTAGATATGGGGCCAGAGAATGCTAAACTCTTGATCAAAATCTTTCTCAGCAAGCATCTCAGCAATCTGTTCTGCTGCCCTTGTTGCCGCGAATTGTCCACCAGCATCACTTCCTTTCTTGGTAACCATGCCTCCTGATACCTTTGCTAGAGTCTCAGCTCCAGTAAGATCTGTGGCTGTGATTAGCACATTGTTGTAAGTGCTGAAAATATGTAGAACTGCCTTGTGGCCCATCATTCATCGCCTCCTTCAGGTATTGTTTCCTCGACTGTAGGTGCTTCGTCTGCATCAGCCTTGATTTGTTTAACAAACTCATCATTGTCAGTTGTTGCTCTAACTCCACCGACTTCTTCTATCTCATCTTCCTCAGTCTGTCTTGTCATTCTGAGTTGTTCCATTTCAACGCGGAAAGGATGGTTCTCGTCTTTGTATGGTGATGTAGCACTGTATTGTAGAATTTCTTCTTCTTGGCGCAAAATTTTGTATCCAGGAACGGTCATTCTTTGGTCGCCGATTGAGATATGTCCGTGAACTATCATATTTCGAGCTGCGCGCATCGACGGTGCAAGACCACGGTAGTAGACCACTGATTGTAGCCTTCGAGCAAGCATGTGCTCTACGGTAATCTGCAGAACATCATCTACACTGGAACCTTCTGCAAGAAGGCCCTTTCGGATTAGAGATTCAACAATGTCAATTTTTTCTTGAGCATAATGACCTTCAGAAGAATCAACTCTACCTATGAGCTTCATCGCTTGGTTTCGGTGGCGTCTTAGGGCTGATTTCTCTCGCCAAATCTCGCGCATTCCACCGACCTTCTTTAGGCCGAATTGGTCCTTCAGGGCGTGTTCTTCTTCGATTCTAGCAGCCTTCCAAGGGTGTGTTGGAGTCTGAGTCTTAGGTCGTGCAAACTTAGGATGTCCCATACTTCACCACCTCACTTCTTCCTCTGCACACCGAGTGTGCCGCCCTTTCGACCATTACTTCTTAGACGCTGACCGCGAACCTTGTGGCCACTGCGGTGGCGGATTCCGCGATAGGTCTTGATTGCAGCCAATCGTGCTACATCATCATCACGTGTCAATCTGACCTCAGTTCCAATGATGTGTGCATCCTCGTTAGACTGCAAATCACGCTGTCTGTTGACGAGCCACCAAGGCACGTTCAACGCATATTCATCAATTGTTGTTCGAATCCTGTCTTGCTCTTCGTCAGTCAGATGACCACCGAGTTTGCTGCCATCGATTCCTGCCATGCGACAAATCTGAGCGGCCGATCGCTGCCCTACTCCGTTAATCGAAGTAAGCCCTTGTGCTATCGGTCGTAGACCATCGATATCAGAGTCTGCAAGTCTCAGGATGTAGGAGAAATCCTCTCCTAGTTCTGCTTCATTCACTTTTGCCATAATACGGTTCCCCCGTGTTCATCGGTTGCCCGATGGCCCTCATAGGGCATCCCGCCGACCTACACACCATATTTGAATGAGACGGCCGCCCCTACGGGGCGTGAAATTTAGGATTCGGCTCACTGCTCTTTACAAACTACATACAGGGTATGACTTCCACTTCCCCTGTCTAAATCCAAGTCTACCATAAATCCACGAGAACCGTCAAATTCCTTCATCGCCTTATCTAAACGCCTTTGTAGAGTGGGATGTAAATCAGGATCAAGGCTACACCTGAGTGTAACCTTACCTACTCCATTCCTAGCAGATGAGGCTGCAGTTTGTTCAATAGTATGCAACTCTGGAGGCGTCAATCTATGCTGAACTATCTCTCCACTTGCTATAACAAAAGCATCTATTTCATCATCTCGGATAAGAGGATCAGTGCTGATCAGGAGCGGTCTTCTACCATCAAGTCTAAGCCACGAATGACCAGTGCCTTCGGGTAGTGCTTTTTCCAACCAAGCTTCGTGTAAACCAGACTTAACGAGTGCAGAATCAACAATTGTCAGGTAAGCCCCATATGGTGGTGGAGAACTCAACGTAACCAATTCAGATTCTGCAGCTTCACCCTCGATTGTCGCCATGATATTTTTCTTTCCCATTCTAACGCATCTTGAGCGTTCTTGAGATGAAAGAGATCCAATCCAGACCGACAATCTGTCAATTCTACCGCCTCCCTGGCTGAGGAATTCCCATGTCCTTGGAATACCAGGAAATGTAGTCTCAATCACGGCATCGACAAGTGACCGTTGCTCTTCGTTTAATCTAGGGGACAAATCTAGCAAAATCGCAGGTCCCCTAGGGCCTGTTTCAAGATGATTTGACCATGCTCTTAGTACAGGGCCTATAGCGGGCTCCATTTCATCAATTTCATGGCGCTGGGCATCCCTTGGGCGAGCGGGGTCAAGGTGTAGCATGCCTATTGGCGGATGTGCTCTAGTTCCTGCTTCCCTAAGGCTATTCCAGTAGGCTACGATTGCGTTCTCAGCATCCGTTCCATCTCCTATCAGAACACGGTCCATGGTCCTCTGTAGGTCGGCTTCATCGCCGTTAATTTGCATGTTTGCAGCACATAATAATCCTATATTCGGATCTAATTCTATGGCTAATCCAGGACGCTTGAGGCCAGTGGTCAGGGCGATGAGTTGAACTCCACTTCCAGCAGCGGCATCTAGGATTACTCCGGCTGGTAAGTCAGTAGCCTGAATTTGTTCCGCTCTGACTTGCGAAACAGACCAAGGGGTGGACAATCTTCGCATATCTTCAGTCATGTGGAATTCCGGTTCTCCCTTGCGGGCGGATTCAGCCTTGGCAAGCTTCTCAGCCCTCTTCACTAGCTCCGATGAAGGGTTCAGAGCGTAGTGGCTTGGCTCCTCGTTCATGCACTCCGCTCCCTTCGTTGAACTCAAGTCCTTTTCCTGTCTAATGGTTCTCAAATGGTTGCCCTATCTACCTTCAACTCAAATCGCAACCAAGATTCTTGCAGTTCGTGCCCATCGCTGTTTCCGTAGGCAATTGGTGGAGGAAGTAATGTAGTGTGAGTAGTTCCAGTATCAATTCCAGGTATTAGCCCTCTATCTCCATCGATATCTAGGCCGATTGCAGACCATCCGAATCCCTGAATGAAGTTCGAATCATCGCCAGCAGTGACGATTAAATCGCCTTCATCAAGAAGCTGTTCTGTATCCGCATCCCAAACCTTGTAATGAACCTCTAGAGTATCTCCATCACTTGCGTGCAATTCCCTAGGGTTTGAACCTTCATAGATATGTACATCAAGAAGTACTTCCGCATCTGGAACTCGTAAATGAGAAGCCTGAATTTGGATATCATGCTCAGTTACTGAACTATCCAATTCTATCTCTACAATAGCAGTTTCATTAACGCCAATTTCGTTTAGGGTTAGATCGGTATCGCCTTCTGAAGCAAAGACGACCTCACCCCCAGTAATTTGCAATACAATATCAAGCGTCTGGTTGCCTCTATTGTAAATCGCAACACTGGCTCTATCCCCTTCTCCTTGATGTTCCCAATCACAACGTAATTCACCTGGGTATAGGAACACATCGTCCTGTTCGGACAATACCTCTGGCCAATTCCAATCTCCTAATCTAGAATCGCAAGAATCGAACAGTAGGTCAACCTCCCAGTACCAACGGTTATTTTCATCCTTCAATAGGTCTTGATCGGTCACCGAGAATGCATCCTGATTTTCTTTGACAAAGACAAAAACGCTGTATCCTACGACAATAGTAGAACCGATTAACAGGGCGGCAGTAGCCAAAGATAGCAAAATTGCCGCCCGAGGAATTGCCATTTCATTGATTCCTAATGGCACAGTAGGATGCTCCACCTCATCGGGGGTGTCAGAGATCCAACTGCGGGACACGATAATCCACCGAACCCCGTCAGTCATCAAGTTTAGTACGAATCAATTCAATAAAATACAGATTTGAAATCAAATACATTCAGGCCAGAAGTTAGTCAATAGATACCGATCTTTCTAAATTTGGTGTACTTAGGTCGATACCATATTGTTCTTGCAGATTGTAGGCTGCTAGGTTGATTTCATCTCTAATTTTTAACAAATGTCGAGGTGATGAAATATGATATGTCAGCCTCCACCTTACAGCATTATTTCCATTTTCCTTAAGCGAAATAATGGGTTGTAGAGTATCGTCTAATCCGGTCGATTTATTCTTTGCATCTTTGTATGCATGATTTAGAAAATCCTCCACAACCTGAGATTCGATACCATATCCTATGTTGAAATCAACAAATTCTCTATGCGGCCCACCTGGATTATCCTTGTAGAAATCAGTTCGATGGTTAAGCATAGCATTATTTGGGATTTCAATATCATGCCCTTGTGCTAAATCACGAACTCTAGTTTGAAGTCCACCTATTTCCATTATAATTCCTAGTACATTTAGGTCTGGTATGGAAATCACATCTCCTCTCTTTGCGCTATTTCCCGAAATAATCAGGATTCCACTTAGGAAATCGTTCAGCCAGTAATCCTTTGTTGTGAAAATGAGCAAAGCCAAGAATCCAACCGCTCCGGTGGTTTCTAAGATCCCAGTAATTCCCCAGATGTTGATTAATGTGATTCCCGAAGTAATCAAAATTATTGTCAAAACAATTAGTTCTAGTGTTCTGGAGGTAGCGGTTTCAACAGTTCTTGCGGACCCCATAACAGTAATCTCCTCACCATATCTAGACAGGATTAGGCCATCGGCAATGTTGTAGAAAACATAGGCGATTAACAAACATAGGGAAGATTCGCTAATCTGTTCATCGAGGTATGAATTTTCGACTACAATAATTGAAAGAATGAATGATAAGAAAACTACTAGATTGAATGAATGCAAAATCCTCAATCTCAATTTTGTTTTTGTATTATCATCTTCTCCATGAAGACGAGCAATCTGTTTGGAGAAGAGAAAAACTAGTGCATTTATTGTGAAAGTAAAGTATTCTATGAAACTCATATCTTGGATGCGCTCGATTAGAATATCGGCAAACTGAGTCATATATCCAGCATGCTATGGCAGGTGATTAAGTTAATTCCGTTACAATGTAGAGATTTTTCAGTCCTTTAGCAATGATTCTTCATTTCTTTGACCTAACCATGTAACAAGAGCTAGTTCTGCCCCCACTACGGTTAGTAGTAGGAATATGCCTATTGGATCAATAGTAGAAGCGGCTCCCAACATTAGCAGTGAAGCACCTATTCCAATGATGAGGTCGCCGAATCCCCAAATTCGCAAAATACGCCTTAGATGCAAAATTCCAACAACCCACAAGGTTGTAGAAATTGCAAATAATGCGATGGGGTATAATATCCACTCATTGACCATCAATAAACCAGCAAACATCAGAATGTGACAATCAATCGCAGCCATCATTGTCCAATGACCACTACGCATCGGTACCGATCCTGCAACCAAAGCAAGCATTAGGACTCCACCGGACAAAATAATCCAGTCAAGATATTCGATAATTTGAGGCACAAATGTTCCCATAGAAAATAATGCTAATGGTAGGCAAATAATCGCCAATCCAACCGCTTCTACTTGTCTGTGTTTTCTTCCGGAATAGATTGCATTAGCTACGGCTAGAAGTCCTGCTGGGCCCCATGACATAGTCACATAGGCCAACGCTCTAAGACCTCTTCCTGAACTTCCCAAATGACTCTCCCGTCCAACACTTGTTCTTCGAGAGTCAATCATTACGTCAATGGCAATTGTAATTATCAAAAGAGATTCGATCAATAACCATGGAAGTTGCCATTGAATAAGGTCTCCATCAAATGGATTGACAGAGAAGGGAAACGGTAAAGATTCGACCAACAGAGCACCTACAACTCTGCCGAATACTAGTGGTAAAACAAACCAATCAAGAGCTATTGGAATCCTATCAAGTAAGTTGTCCTTTTGATAGATTGAAATAATAACAAACTGTAAAATTAGTATTGTAACAACAGCAAGGTCGAGTAATTCTGCGTTACTTGCTCCCGGTCCAAGATGACCGGAGATTAGCGCCAAGATTAGTCCAATAATTGCGTATGCAATTGGCATCTCAATCCCCATTACACTAGGCAATTCAAGGTCGAGTTGTTTAGTTCGTAATCTTGCGATGGCAATCAAAATAGTGGAGAATACTCCAGCTGCGAGTAATAGGAATGGATCTGAAGAGAAGATAAGTCCCAAGACAATGACAGACCCTAGAACTAAGAATAGCCTGCCATAGTCGAGGTTTGATTTTCCAATTGAATTGAAAGTCCAATTGTTATTGCCAGTAACCATAGTGCTGCTGCTGCAGGTTTGAGCAACTTTTCCATTTTCTCTGCACGTGGTAAATAGAACCCCATGACTAAACCAGTACAGACAACAGAAGTCATTGATAGGTCGAAATCGGGAATCGAATCGTTCGATTCGAGAATACGACTAGGGTCTTTAGTTGAAATTGCGATAATTAATGGAAGTGACATTAGAGCCATTCCGTTAGTGAAAACAGGCTCTTGTTCAGGATCACCTCGATAGAGGACAGATGCTGTAGCAACCAGCATTAGAATAATCCATATTTCATCTAAACCATGTCTCCAACCTAAAACGGCTGAACTGATCGCAATAATTGCCAGTAGGGCAATTGGCGCGCCCAATCTTTTTCCTGCGAATTCTGCGCCGAGATGTGACAATGAGACAACTGACATTACAGCAATGAGAGTAATTGCAGTAAATTCTCCAGCATGAGCCATCACCACGATTGTAATCATTGGCAGCCATAATCCAATTGCCCATAATTGCAGAGCGCCCGAGTCCCTAATTGAAGCGGAAACTTCTGTAATTCCAAGGAAACCAGCAGCCAGATTTACACCTGTTTGCCCTAATTGTAAATTTACTATCAACATCAATACTACTGATATAATGAGATAAACTGCAAATGGCGTATACGCCAAGTCAATGATGTTTCCAGGATCGTCCCACCCATTGGTAATCATAACGGTACGGAATGATTCAACAATAAACTCCTGCACCAGAATCCAGGTCCATGGTAGTAAAACAGTGGCCCCTGCTAACGAGGGCGCTTTCCTCATAATTGCCAGAGCTCCAGTGCCAATATGTAGAACAGTCAATAGAGCTAATAGAGCAATTCCTCCATCACCTCCATTTACTTCGGATCGTGCTGGAATTAGAATTACCAATAACACCAAAACTCCCATCGAACCAACCCATAACACACGGTCAGTAACTCGATTCTGATCACGTAAGATAACAAATCCAGTAAGGCTTGCTGCAAAAATCGTGAATGTTTCATAACGGTCGAAGAAGGATATTGATTCTGTGAATTCCCCAAATACCAGCATTAGTGAAAATAGTCCAGATCCAATAAGAAGAGGAATTGCAACCCGCAATCTTTCCACTCCTCTAACCACTAAGTATGATCCTCCGAATGCTCCCGCAAGGAAAGTAACCATTCCCAACGCGTAGCCAGAGTCTTCCCTACTCGAGGCTACGGCCATTAATGCTCCAATCATACCAAGTGAAATCGAAACTCCCCAAAGTCCGGGTTGCCCGAGTCCAGCGGCTTTGAAACCCTTGGAAAACCAATTTTCTTCTCGAGCGAAACGGGCAGCCATGCTCGCGTTTATTCCGGATACTACCATCAATAAAATGAATAAAATTAGAGGTGTGTCTAGTGGTTCTATAATCAAGGAACCTGCAGTAAATCCGTTTGTAATTGCATGCATTCCAATCCATAAATTAGAGGCTGCAACACCGAGTGCTGCAAGATTTCCAGATTGTCTATGTAAGGCTAGACCATGAAGCAGTATTGTGGAGATTAGAATCATTATTGCAACTCCAATTTCTCCACCAATTGATCCGGCAGTAGAGCCTATTGCGAGTAGAACAAGTGTGGCTTGAGCAGCAATTGCGTCATGGTCATGGCGATACGCAACAAATACATTGAGTCCGACAAGAATCAACAATAGTATCGCCAACGTTTCGACAGAAATAGGCAGAACACCACCTAATTCCCAACGGTTTAATTCAATTGCAAGACCGTAGAGAACTTTCATCGAAATAATAACCCACGAAACTCCTAGAAGATGCAAATTATGGTCTGAAACCCATCTTTCACCTAATGCAAATCCAGCTATTGCTAGGATTAAAAGTAGCACAAGCGAAACAATAGGTGGGAATGCAGTGCCTGCAACAACACTAAGTAAACTGAAGACAAAAATCATTGATACCATTAGTGACCAATTTACTCGCCTCTCTCCTTGTTTGGCCATAGACGTGACAATATCATCTTCGGGAGCCGTTTCTACAGTCCCATCTTGTGATACTGCTCCCGCTTCTCTTCCAGTAGTTTTTTTGAATGGATCAAAAATATCCCCCAAGGCTTCATCCTTTTCAGAATTTTCAGAATATGTTTCGGATTGATTTTCATTCTTGACCTTATCATCTAAACCAAGGCCTTCAATGTCGATGTTTGCACCGATTTTGAATCGACGTTCGCGAATCACGCTGTCGTCCTTCTCCTCGCTCACATTGTTGTGTGGAACGGTCTTCTGCGATAATCACATCCCCGTCAAGGCCACTTGGATTGTAAATCCCTCCAGAATTTCTCTTTTCGGTTCTCCGCAATTATTGAAAGGTGAACAACAGAGCCGAGCCTCATGGAGAGCACCTCCCGCTCGTCCACACCCGCCAGTCCAGCAATCTCCCTGTCTTCCCATGGATTGCATCCAAAAGGCTCGGTTCATTGGAATCTTGACTCTGATGAATTACACAAAATAGCAGTTGAAAATGGCGAAGCTGAAATGACAGCTCATGGAGTTCTACTGGCAACTACGGGCGAACGCACGGGGCGTTCGCCGAATGATCGATTCATAGTAGATGAACCCGGTTATGCAGACCATGTTTGGTGGGGAAAAGTGAATCGTCCAACAAGCCGATGGGTGTTTGAGAATCTTCTGCAAAAAGTCCAATCGCATCTTGATTCATCTGATCGACTGTACGTTAAAGATGCGCATTGTGGCGCTGATGCAAATTATGCCATGCCGGTAAGACTGGTTACTGAGAAGGCTTGGCATGCGGCATTTTTCCACAATATGTTTGTTAGAAGTAACCCCAATGAACTGAATGATCATGAACCTGAATATACCATTCTTCACGCTCCAGATTTACTAGCTGATCCTGAAGAAGATGGCGTTAACTCTGGAGTGTTTGTTATCTTAGCACTTGATCGAGGTTTGGTAATTATCGGTGGCACTCATTACGCTGGAGAAATAAAGAAAGCAATTTTCACAATAATGAATCATATTCTTCCAGAGAGAGGAATTATGCCAATGCATTGTTCTGCAAATACGGACGGAGAGGAATCTGCATTATTCTTCGGACTATCAGGAACTGGAAAGACAACACTTTCTGCAGACCCCCATAGAGCGTTAGTTGGTGACGATGAGCACGGTTGGTCAGATGATGGAGTATTCAATTTTGAAGGAGGGTGTTATGCCAAATTAATTGGTTTATCTCAAGAAGACGAGCCAGAGATTTATGCCACCACTCGCATGCCTGGTACAATTTTAGAAAATGTAATTCTTGATTCTAAGGGAATTCCCGATTTTGATGACGGCAGTCTAACTCAAAATACTCGTGCTTCTTACCCAATTGAAGCAATCGAAAATAGAACTGAAGATTCCACAGCAGGGCATCCAAAGAATGTGGTTTTCTTGACTTGTGATGCTTTTGGAGTTCTTCCGCCACTTTCTCGACTTACTCCCGCACAAGCCGCTTACCACTTCATGTCTGGTTACACCGCGAAAGTTGCTGGAACCGAAATTGGAGTCACTGAACCTCAAGCAACATTCTCAACTTGTTTTGGTGCACCGTTTATGCCGCGTCACCCAAGTGTTTACGCAGACTTGCTTTCCAAGAAAATTAGCGAACAAAATGCCAACTGCTGGTTGATTAATACTGGCTGGGTTGCAGGCGGATATGGCGAATCTAATCGTATCAAAATCCGTTGGACTAGAGCACTTCTAAATGCAGCATTGCGGGGAGATTTAGAAGATGTTGTATTTGTCGAAGATGAGCGCTTCGGCTTCTCAGTACCTCTAGAATGTGAAGGTGTACCGAGTGAAATACTCCAACCAAGAGAGACATGGTCTGATAAGCAAAGATACGACAATGTCGCTAATCTACTCGCGCAAATGTTCACTGAAAACTTTCAACAATACGAAGAAGGTTGTAGTGAGGAAGTACTTGCATCCGCCCCTAAGGTTCTACTTTGATTCCATTCACCACTAAGTGAATCATTATTGGAGAACATAAAATACAAGAGAATTTCTTTATGGTCATGCGTAAACTGTCTGCCATACTGTCTGTGAGCATTCTACTGTTGATGTCGTTCTCGTCAATAATTCAGGATAGAGATGAATTATCAACTTTAGATGTTAAATCAAATACCGACAACGTTGCATCTGGCCCCTTTCATCTTGTAGATGATAGTATATACGACGAATCGGTTAATGCTATGGATTATGATGAATCTGGAAAGTTGTATTACGCTGGTACTCTTTGTGGCCGCTCAAGTACGGATTTAAGCAACGCTGTAGAATGTGAATTTACTTCGGATACAGGTTCAGAATCAACACTTAGTTTCGCACCCGCATATGTTGCCTCTATGGATAATGCAGGAAACAGAGTGGAAGCCTATCTTTTCCATAGTGGATATGGAGATAGGATTGATGATCTAATTGTACTAGAAAATGGCGATATCTTAGTCGCAGGAGGGTTCTGTTGGCTTTCTAACGAATGCTATCTTCAGGGAGATAATCTACTCTTGGAAGCACCTGGAAGAAATTTGGATGCGTTCGTGCTGAGGATGACATCATCTGGACAGGTAATATGGTCTCGTGCTTTTTGGTCCGCTGGGAATGATGTAATCCACAGTTTAGATGAGGGCCCGAATGGCGAAATTTATTTTCAAGGAACATTCTGTGCCGACTCAACATCACAATGTAGACTAAATTCAGTCCAGGGAGTTCAAGGCCCATTGACAAAAGGCGATGCAGATATTTTCTTTGGAAAGTTAGATTCCGATGGGTCTTTGCAATGGGTAAAAAATCTTGGTAGCTCTACAAATGATCATGATTTATCAGGAGGATATTGGTCTCTTCAACAGATGGGAATAGTCGCCACTGCTGATGGAGGAGTAATAGTTACTGGTTCAGTTTGTCACGATAGCAGTTGGCTTGACACCTGTTCATTTAGACTATCTCCGGATGATGAAATTACAGGACAAGATGGCTTTGTAGCAAAATACTCTGCAAATGGAACTTATCAATGGTATGAACTAGTTGGAGGCTCTGCAGTTGATTTTCTACAAGTCACAGTACCAATCGATCAGAGCAGAATACTAGTTGGAGGAAACCATTATTCTGCTAATTTTTCGGTTACTGGATTTAATGTAAATAATTCAGGTAGTTCGGATGCATGGTGGGCTATATTCAATCATGAAAACAAGGAATGGGAAGGCCTCTGGGATTCAGACGAAACTGGAGATGCATACATTCACTCCGCCTCAGTAGGCCCTGATGGACAAATTATTGTTGCAGGATCTGGGTGCTGGCAAACTACACCTTGTACAATCGAGGTTGCTGGGAAAACACACAATGGCAGAACTTACGGAATTGGATGGGCTTTGAAGGTTGATGAAACTGGTATTAGTGAATGGATGAAAGGTGTATATTCAACCACAAGATCGGCCTCTCCCGTGAGTCAAGTTATACACAATGAATTTGGTGATATTGCCATGTCAATCCCAAATTGTTACAGTGACGAAAATGATGCTGATTGCAATTTCAGAATGGGAGAGCAAACTTTCAATTCTGTCAATAATGGCACATTAGTTCGCGTAATTATTTCAGATTATGATAGAGATGGTCTACCAAATCAATTAGATGATTGTCCTATGGGTGATGAAGGATGGACAAGTGATTCTACCACTGATTATGATGCAGACGGATGTAATGATTTAACAGAAGACCTTGATGATGACAATGATGGTTGGTTAGATGCAGATGAAATACAGTGCTCTCACTCTCCAACCGACGCATCTTCAATGCCAACAGATAGCGACGGAGATGGAGTCTGTGACAATAATGACAATGATGACGATGGTGATGGTTATTTGGACGTCGAAGATGCTTTCCCATACAATGCAGAGGAGTGGTCGGATAATGATATGGATGGAATCGGAGATAATCAGGACGATGATGACGATAATGATGATTGGAAAGATCACCAAGACAACTTCCCTAACGAAGCATGCGCCTACCTTGATTCGGACGGCGATGGTCGCCCCGATTCTTTCGTGATTCCAAA
>MDUO01000033.1_pt1 | contig 13084 bp, 12 predicted proteins | sample 811271 | NCBI WGS metagenome assembly MDUO01 (sample SAMN02905556, study PRJNA254808) | marine metagenome | biome: ocean; feature: oxygen minimum zone; material: water; isolation source: 30 m water sample from station 6 | place: Mexico: oxygen minimum zone off the coast of Manzanillo ... | reverse complement strand
GTATTCGTAACCGCTGGACTTGGCGGAGGAACCGGTACAGGAATTGCTCCAATAGTCGCTGAGGAAGCAAAACGTTCCGGAGCTCTAGTTGTTGCAATCGTAACAACTCCATTTTCGGTAGAGCGCCGAATGAGAATGCAAAGAGCGCTCGAAGGATTGGAATTACTTCGAAAAGCAGCAGATGCAGTTCTTGTTTTAGATAATAACAGATTATTGCATTACGTTCCAAATTTACCTCTGGATGAAGCATTTTCAATCATGGACCAATTGATTGCAGAAATTGTCAAGGGAATTGTCGAGACAATTACTCTTCCAAGCCTGATTAACCTCGACTTCGCAGATGTGCGAGCCATCATGAAGAATGGTGGAGTTACTATGATGCTTTACGGAGAGAGTGAACAAGGCCCTGAGGATGTGGTACACGAAGCTCTGAATCATCCACTGTTGGATATCGAAATCGATGGTGCTACAGGCGCTTTGATTCACGTTACTGGTGGACCTTACATGACTCTTGAACAAGCGAACCAAGTTTGTGACCTAATGACTGCGAGGCTATCTCCTGATGCAAATGTTATTTTCGGGGCAAGGCAAGATCCTGCTTTTGGTGATACAATTAAGGTAATGTCAATCATTACTGGAGTCGCTTCCGAGCACCTGGATAGAGAGATGATGAGCGCTGATTCATTGGCTGATGCTCTGAATATTGCGAGACATGGTGGAAATCGCGATGGTGGAAGCCTTCAGCGATTTGATTGATAGTCAAGACCTCACAAATCAACTAGATTCTCTGAGTGTCAAATTGGGCAAAGCCTCAAACCGGACATACTGAGACGGCCGGTCATGATGACTGGTCGTAGACTGCAGGCTTTGGGCCTCGTTCTGGTTCTATTGATGAGTGCTACTGCTGCACCTGCTAGTGCTCAAGCAGATGACCCAAAACAACCGTCTGTCGATAATCCACACATGCATTTCTGGGGAACTAGCCAACTAGACCAATGCTGGACTCATTTCGATAGAAACGGCTCTGATGGCTCATCAGTTGACGGCTATGGAATGAAAACCTTCTCTCAGGGAACCCAAGTCGAGGTGGATATTTCTTGCCGAATTCAATCAGGTGAAAATTTCAAACAAGATATGTGGCTAAGTGAAAATGGGTCAATCAACATAGAACTATCATTCAGAATATACTCTGCTGATTGTACAGACAATTCAGAATGTAAGGACTTGACCCTTACATTATACCGAGGAAATACCGAAATGGCTCAATCTGTTACATCTCAGGAAACTGTAAACAATGCTGAGCCCTTTACTATCAATTGGAATATTCCAGTAAACGAAACAATGTATCGTTGGAATAAGAGCTCGGAAGAACCTGTGGTCCGTGTGGAGTACTCCGCTCCAGGAGTGACCGGTTTTGGATGTGGATTGCTTTTTGACTGTGATGGAGAATTCGTGATGTACTACTCCAACAACGAAGATAATTACAGCGTGGAGGCAAATTTCCCCGTAGTAAATGCAACAGGAGATGGCCCTATGAACGGTGATGATGATGGTATTCTTGGTGGTGCAGTTGGAGATAGCCTTCCAGGATTCGGTCTTGCGGCTGGCCTTGGCGCTCTAGCGATGGCTGCAATAGCCAGTTCAAGACGTGAAGAATGAACTTCACATATCTTCCATTGCTACAGTAGATTCCTCGCCCGAATCTAGGTCTTTGATGCGAACTTTTCCGTCAGCCCATTCGTCGGGCATTACCATTACAAGACGAGATGCACCACAACGTTCTGCATGTTTGAATACCCATTTCATCTTCTTATCTTCAAGTACAAGATCTACTGTTCTACCTGATGAACGTAACTTTCCAGCGACTTTCATTGCAGCGTCACGAAGTTCAGGCCCCATACCAAATACAACATCGCCAACTCCAGATGATAACTCGGGAAGCAATCCTTTGTCGGCCAGAAGCTCCATGACAACCATGTCACCGAAACCAAAACCGGTTGCTGGCAAATCGTTGCCACCCAAGGTGCCGATTAGTTTGTCATAACGACCTCCGCCACAAATAGCGCGTAGGTTTCCTGCCCTATCGTGCGCCTCGAACACGGGCCCGGTATAGTAAGCTAGACCTCTAACCACGGATGCGTCAAAAGAGACCCAATCTGAAATTCCATAAGAATCACACAAAGAAAATAATGATTGCAATTCAGACACTGCTGAACTTTCAGAGGAAAGTGAAGATTTCAATGAATCAATATCTGTAATTGCAAGAACGTTAACAATCTTCGAAATCGCTTCTGCAGATAACCCTAATTCGCTTAGCTGCGCCTCTATTACATCCGCAGGAAGTTTGTCCATTTTATCTACAATTACGCAAGTTTGAGCAAAGGTTTCACCTTCTATTCCCAAAGACCCTAGTACTTCCTCCAGTACTTTTCTACTGCTGATTCTGATCACTAAATCTTCCGATGTGAGGCCGACGGAATCGAAAAATTGGATGAGTACTGAAAGCAACTCTGCATCGGCCTCTACCCCATTCATTCCCCAAATATCCACATTCCATTGGTAATGCTCACGGCCTCTGCCTCTCTGTGTTCTTTCATATCTCCAACATTGAGGGATTGAATACCACTTGATAGGCAATGCAAGTGCGCCTGCCCTAGCCATAACCATACGAGCTAGTGAAGGTGTCATTTCTGGTCGAAGAGCGACTGCCCTTCCCCCTTTGTCTTCGAAATTGTAAAGTTGCCCAACAATCTCTTCTCCGGCTTTACGCGTGTAGAGTTCTTCGCTCTCCAATACCGGCGCATCGTACTCCTCGAATCCATGAGAACGAGCGGCAGCATGGAAGCGCTCGAAGAGCCAATTTCGAAGTCGCATATCCTCGGGATAGAAATCCCGAGTGCCGCGAACCCCCTGAGTCATAGGTACCTAGGGGGAATCTTTCATTCTTCAAGCCCTACGGCTATCTCGGAAATTATCCAGCCTTTCTTTACGGGTTACGCGACCGTCAGAAAGAGGGAATGCAAAGATTCGGAGGCTAAGGAAAGAGAGGAAACCGAAAGCACCTGTGTTTGCTATCCAAACTAACCAATGATTGTATCCGAGAGTGTCCGCAAAGTATGCTTGACTGAATGTTGATATTGCAAGAAATACACTGTAAATTAATACCATAATAATCAAGCTTCGCTTGTAATCTGATCCTGATTCAAACGTTAACCATCTGTGCAGAAAATGAGATTGTAGTGTGCTGATAAAGTAAGCAAGGGCCCAAGCGCTTCCAGCACGGTAGGTATTGTGTAGGTTTACATCATACAGAAACCAGTAAATTACGAAGAATATTGCAACATTGATACAACCTACTGCGCAATAGAAGGCATACTCTTTGAGTAATTTTGACCAAGGATAGTCTTCAGTAACAAGCAATTCTTTCCCTCATGCAAGTTCGGCCTCAATGCTCGAACCGGTATGTGTTCTAGTTTCACCATAATCGTCAACGAATGTCTCAGGTAGATTCTCTCCAACCTCAACAATGAATGGGTCTTCTCCACCCGGTAAAGTGTCTATAGGAACATCAGCACCTTCTGGCACGTTCCTGTATAGCGGACGTGGTTCCAATGTGAAATTACGAGACAATACTGCTAGAGGCCAAGGTTCATCTGTTGTTGGAACGATTCGATTAACAATTATGAATCGATTAAATCCGATAAACAGACCTGCTGTTATTCCCCAGAATAGCAAAATGATGGATATTCCATTCGCATTTGTTGGATCCCATGGATTGTCTACATTTACCAGCATATCTACAAAATATGAAAGAATCAATACACTAAACATTAGTGGGAACCCGAGATACATGATGTAATCCCACCATTTTCCTATCCACCAATCATTATCGCCTGTGTTGATGAAGTCGTCTCGGAATGAGGATACACCATTGTCAAGATAATCTCGTAGAGAAAATCCTGTGATATCATTCTCTTCCTGCCAAACTCTGTAGCGATTCCAACCATACTTCCAAATTGAGTAAGCGATGAAGAGGCCGCTGAACATTAGCCCATATCCCCAAATGTGGTCTTGAACTTCTAGGAATTGTGGGAACGCTACTCCTGTAGAGTCGTCTACAAGAATCCAAGTCATTGCACTGGGAAGACCAAAGAAGAATATTGCGAGACTAGTAAATCCAACCGCTTTAGGCCTTGAAATACCGTGGTCAACGAAGTTTCTAACGCATAGTTCGACGGTTGAAATCATCGATGTTAGAGCTGCGAATGATAGCGCTAGGAAGAACATTGTAACCATTGCTAGCTGGACAATGGGCCCACCTGGAGCTTGTGCAAAGACTTCTGGTAATACTAGGAATGTGATTGCGCTACTTCCACCACTTACTGCAGCAAGAGGGTCATCGACTACGGCGAAAACGGCCATCATCACAGTTAGACCAGCAATTATTGAGATGCTGTTGTTTGCAAGGCACATTGTAGCAGCATTCAGTGTTGTATCCTCGTCCTTCCTCATGTAGACAGAGTAGGTAATTGCCATCCCCATTCCAGCAGAACAGGACCATGCGGATTGTGAGAGTCCATTAATCCAAGTCTCTGGTTGCATGAGATACTCTGGCTGGATGCTGAACATGTAGACAAATCCGTCCAGACTACCATCTTCCAGATCCATAACGAATGATAGGAATAGAGCTGCAAAAAGAAGTACGAAAAGCGAAATCATCAATCCAACATTAACCTTCTCGATGGCCTTAGCACCTTTCCATATCGCAAGCATTGTAATTGCAACTGCGAGTGCTTGAAAAAATACCACTTCCATCGGATTTTGGAGGAAAGAATTCCACACCTCTACAGTGTCAACTTCTGAACCTAATCCACCACGGATTGCGGTTTGGAAGTAGTTTAGGCACCATCCGGTAACCACGGCATAGTAGAAGCCAATTGCTGTTGAAATCCAGGCTGTCCATAGACCCATCCAAGCGAAGCGCTTACCAGCAAAAATACGGAATGTTCCGACAGTTCCTGTTCGACTTCTCTTTCCTAAAGCGAACTCAGCAATAATCAATGGAACTGACCAAAGGAAGAGGAAAATCAACCAAGGTACCAGAAAAGAGCCGCCACCATTCGCACCTACCATTCTTGGGAAACGCCAGATGTTTCCTGTACCAATTGCTGCACCTATTGTAGCAAAAATAAGACCTAAGCGGCCACTAAACTCGTCTGAGCCACCTTCTGCCATCAGACGCCCTCCTCATCGATAAGGTGACTTTGGTCATCGGGTAAACCAATTACTCCGCCCTCGTCGTCGAACATCGCTCTCAGGGTGAATCCAAGTCCACCCCAAACCATAGTTGCAATGAAGCCGAACATCAACAAGGCAAGTATTCCCGAACCAAATGGTGCTCGATAAGGAATTGACAATTCGTAATAATTTGCAGTATCAGCATCAGGATATGTGAATGGGAATGCACCATTTGTAGTACCTAACATTGCCTTATACTGTATTTTGCCGACTGCTGTATCTGGCAATGGTATGTGAGACACGATTCGAGTTCCATTAGAACCATCGAGTAGGATACAACTCTCATCTTCTTCAATAAATTCACTCATGCTCCAACTAACAGAAATCCATTCTGTTGGACCAAAATCGTCCTGTTGGCGAGTTGGTTCAACCAATCTCCACATCAGGTGAGTGCGATTGATGTCAGATGTGAATGGGAATGTGGAGTCGAGGCACATACCAATTGGAATCTCTCCTTTTGATGGAACAATTACATCTGAGGGCATATCTATCCATTGTGTGCCAGTGGTATTCTCTATTCCGACAACTGCCCTATACCTCGGATCATCAGCGATTTCGACCATGTACCAAGGAACTCCGACATTGCGAACTGCGATATGAGCAATATCTTCGGGGTATTCATGGAATGCATTACCGATTTCCATAGTGTAACAGTATGAATTGTGAACACCATAATGCCAGTCACAAAAATCCCCAGTAGTTGGATACAAATCAGAAGACTGTAAAGCCGTATATTCGGTCATATCTCCCATTATATTTCCGTGGTATTCCAAGAATTCTTGATCAGGATTATCACAATCTGTACAATGACCCCATGGCCATAATACCAATTCAGAAAACGAGTGCCAGGACAATGTCGCCTTGAATTCGGATGCACCATCTCCATCGTCATCATTCATCTCTGTCATATCTTGAATGAATTTTGTCTCAGGCTCACTATTTCCTCCAAGCCAATCTTCGTCGATTTGTCCGTCTGCATCATCATCACTACCATCAACATGATCTTCGTTGATTAGGCCATCGCCGTCATTATCTTCGTAGTTTACCGGTCCGTTGTAGACATCATTATTCGGACCGGATGAATAACATGCTCCGGGGAATAGAGGGCCTGTTGCTCCCAAAGGCGCTCCCCATTCATATTGGTAATTTCTATTCAAATCCACTCCATCACAAGACGGATCGACTTCTTCGTCAATATCAGGAAGAGGAGTGACTCCTGTTACGGTATTGTCACGTAGATTTTTTCTCCAACCACTCCGGTAGCAATTTTCCCATGCTGTTGGGCCACAGTATTCCTCCATGTCATATCTTACTCCATCTGTGTTTAACATTGGAATCAGGTATATTTCACGAGTGTTGACCATGTCTGTGATGAACTGCTCAGAGAAATCTTCGTCGACTCCTAAATCTCCAGGACCACAAGCAATTCCGTCTCCATTAGAGTCCTGAGCAGATGTATTCAGACTTAGACAATCTCCATCGTTGTCGACCCCATCCCATCCATCTTCGTCGATTAGGCCGTCTCCATCGTTATCGATACCAGCCATTCCATAGTAGTAGGTCAACTGTTCCAAAAAGAACATAGGTACCTCGAACGACATCCATTCCCTTGCATGGTGGTTTCCCACAAGCATGATGTCGGGTCTATCAGCATAATTTCCATTATCACCGTTGAATTCATTGTATTCACCATCGCCAACATTTGCTGTAATTTTCATCCATGGGCTTCTATGATTGTAATACCAACCCTCATATTCGGTAGCAGTCATTTCATCTCCTCTTGCATTTACTCCGCCCAAGAGTCCTTCGTGGTATTCTAGGAAGTTAGGATTACGATCTGCAAGGAACTGCATTCTATCCTTCATTGAGAAATAGTCATGGTAGGACCGGAATTGTAACTGGTCATTTGATTCGTGAGCCCAAGGAAATATCTGATTGACATAATCATCTGACCATATGTCCTCAGGAGCAAGGCCTGATTCGGCCTCTTGAGCAGATACTGGAGCAACCATTGCAATCGGAGCTGCTACGGAAAGCAGAAGTGGTAAAATTAGGGCTATGGCAGGTATTCTGCGGGCTCGAAAAACCTCCTCAGAGGCCGATGATGAATTGCTGCTCGCCATGGGAACATGTGGTCGACATCGAAGTGGGTATTCAACGTCTCGCAACTCGGTCCATAGGACCGACGGGGGATTTATGTGGGGTTGGTCGACGGCAAAACCATGCAAGATGGCGAAGAGACCACCGCTGAGGGTGTCGGATTTCCGGCAGACACATTGAATGATTTCATGGCCGGAGAGGATATTTTTCTAGGGTTTTCTAGTGGTACAATAGGCGTAGTCATCGGATTAATTGTACTCTCTGTCCTCAGTGGAATTATCTCTAGGAGGTACCTATTCCCGAAAATTATGGACTTAATTTCCAAATCCGATAGAATTGATGGCAAAACATTGCTTGCTCCAAAATCACTAGGTTGGATGATGGGATTCCTAATCTTCTCAGAAATGATGTCTTGGTTACAAAATAACTCGGAACCAGTATGGGATACTTCCCTCGCTGAAAACGCCATTCAGTGGTCCTTCACCTTCTTCCTACTCGGGATGTTGCTGGCTGCATATCGCCTAGTCGACTATCTAGACGCTTTCATTGTCGTTGAGGGGGAAGAGAATGCGGCTAGCAGGCGCTCACTTGCAAGTGTCGCTGAATCGGTTGGGCATCTCGTGGTTGCACTTCTCGCAGCATTCGTTGTTGCGGGTCTTTTCGGCCTAAATTTGAATGGTTTAATCGCCGGTCTAGGTATCACTGGTCTTGCACTAGCGTTGGCTGCTAGAGACAGTGTTGCAAATATTTTCGGTGCTATTTCGATAATCATCGATCAACCCTTCAATGTAGGAGATTGGATCCTAGTTGAGGGCATTGAGGGAGAAGTTGTACAAATCGGTTTGAGGACAACATTGATTCGTTCTTCCGCTGACACTCTGATTACGATTCCAAATTCTAACTTAGTTAATTCACCAGTAGAAAATTTCAGCCAGAGAAGGTTCAGAAGAATAAGGCCGAGTTTTGAATTTGAAGCCGATTCTGATCCAAGCTCTCTAAAGCAATTCTGTGAGAAATTATTGGAGAAAGTAAAGGAGGACCCTCGAGCGGTAAAAGAAGATGATTCATGGGTCAAGGTAAACGCTTTCGGACCTTCTATGGTAACTGTGTCTTGTAACTTCTATTCCGTCCAATCCTCTGCTTCACAAAGAGAAATGACCGAAGACATACTACTGCTTGCAAAAGGAATCGCAGCAGATTGTAGCCTAACCTTCCATGAACCGCGACTACGTCGCTGATAGCGAGAGGCGAAGGAAATGACAATGCTCGTCTTGATCAGGCATGGTCAATCTGTATGGAATGCTGCTAATCGGTTCACAGGATGGACCGATGTTGAACTCTCAGAAAAGGGAGAGATTGAGGCTGCAGATGCTGGTCTTGAGCTCGCAGATTCCGTATTTTGTTGAGGAAATAATTCCTGATCTTGAATCTGGAAAGAATGTCTTAGTTGCGGCTCATGGAAATTCTCTACGCTCGATTGTAATGCATATTGAAGGAATATCACCCGAAGAGATTACGAGTCTAGAGATTCCAACAGGTATACCAATGTTCTATCGATTTGACAATGGGAAAATACTTCCAGTAAATCAACAATGAATAGGCAGTTCTGGAGGCGGTGCTGCAGATTGGTAGCGATGCCTTAGAAATAATGAGATTGCTAATAATGCGACTGGTAGACTTGGAAAAACAATCTCGCCTTGAAAAATCATATTTATCCAATCGAAAGATGCCGCTAGGGATAACAACCCAGACATCAAAAATCCGGAAGATAGAATTCTAGAATTAAACAGAGATTTTTGCAATACTGGAACTTTTTCAATTAGAGTTACTGCAGGTTCCGGCCGGCCTGATTGATGTGAAACCGATTCGACTACATCTAGCAATGCCTGTTCATATTCCCAAATTACAACCCCACCCGTGTGAGCGCTAAATGACCTATTTGTACACCATTTTGGCGGTGCAGTGGTACACCAACCGGAAATTAATGAAGACCTTAACTGACTGAGTTGTAAAGTGGATTCGGTATCATAATGTAATCTAGATAAATCGTGCAATAAACTCGCTAAATCACGGATTCCTGGAAGGTCTAGGTTTGTTTCAATCAATCCATTTGCTAGCCTTGAGGGACCTAATCTGAGAATCATCTTACCTTCTTTGTCTTCACTAAACATAGAGAAACGCACATCCCCGAGGCTAAGGGTTGCGGGAGCTCCTCGTGTAAATGGGGCCCGCCAAAGAGAGGCTGCTTTCAGCCGTTGTTCGATTTCTCCAAATCTCTCATTCCACCTTCTTTGATCTGGTGGATTTGTCCATTCTTTTTCTGCTAATGAGTGATATTCTCCAAGTTTAGACCCACAGCGATGAATTAAGGTGGTTGCTGAATCTAAATCATCCCGCTCAAGATGGTCAACCAATACAGAGTTTGCAAATACATTGGAAGGATGTTGCCTCCTGATTAAAATCAAATCGGCCTCTTCAAATTGATATCCGCCACATGGTACATCTGAACCTTCAGGGGCTATTCTCGAACGAGGCCTTATTTTCGAACTACCCCATGGTTGAATCTCTGCTAACCAATTTCCATTTTCTGCTGTAATATTGTAAATTGGACCTCTATCTGTTGATTTCATCTCAATATTAGAAATTTCATTAGGTAGTTCACCCCACGCTTCCAAATCATCAGTTGCTTCAATCCATCCTTCAATGGTCGATAGCGATTCTTTCGGTTCCAACAAGTTTAGTCGAAATCGCAATCCTCTCAATAAGTGAGAAGTAAATCCTGCAGGAGCAATTGCATCTGTGTCAACCTCCACCATTGCAGCTGGACGCCACGCTTGGCTGGGGGCTGAGTCCGACTTAGACACAAGGGTCCGAAGTCAGTTTAGGGCTTGATGGAATCGGTCAGGAGACTTCAATGGATTAGGAAGGCTTGAATCAGAATTAGTAGGACGATTGGTCATGATGGAGGCGCCGGTTGAGATGCCATTGGCAGTCGATATGGATGGCACTCTCATTCTAACAGACATGAGTGTTATGAGTGCCAAGCGCGTATTTCTCAGGAAGCCATGGACAATTTTTTCTACGATTTTTCTTGAATTGACTGGTAAGCGAGCCAAGTGGAAAAAGAATCTTGCCCGGCAATTAAAATTTGATCCTGCTGAATTACAATATCACGAAGTCTTTGTAGATTGGTTGACCGGTGAAAGTGCAAGAGGCCGGAAACTAAACCTAGTATTCGAGTAAAACCGATTCTTTTCATTCGAACCATCTTCGCCGACGACCTTTAGCGCAATTGGCATTTGGTTGACTCATGAGGAGAACCCGGAGCGCATTAGGGCGTAGACTGGACTCTCTTGCTCATTGGCTTCTGCGCTGGAAAATAATTGCAGTGCCTGCTGCTTGGATGGCAAATTCAAGGATGGCTTGGAGCTTCATATCGAGAACAGATAGAATTCGACGAAACAGATTACGAGAAAGAGTAATTTCAGCAGGCCCTGATATGATGCCAAATCACATTTCTATGATTATGGATGGCAATCGTAGGTTCGCTTGGGATCGTTCCATGCAAACCGAAGCTGGACACTCGGCTGGAAAGCAGAAACTAAAGGAAGTTATGCGCTGGGTACTAGATCTAAAAATTCCATATCTAACGGTTTATGCACTCTCTACGGAGAACCTCTCCTCTCGAGATGATACTGAACTTGAGACCCTTTTCGATCTCTATGTATCTGGACTGGAAGAAATTTCACAGGACCCATTGATTCATGATAACAAGGTTCGAGTTCAGGTAGTAGGACGAAAGGAACTACTTCCTGATAGAGTTCGAGATGCAATCAAAAAATCAGAAGATGCAACCTCGCAGTACAGCGATTTCCTATTCACAGTCTGTCTTGCGTATGGAGGTCGTGAGGAAATTGTCGATGCGGTGAAAGAAATCGCTCAAGAACACGCATCTGGAAATCTAAACTTAGAATCAATTGACCCCACTGCGATTTCTTCTCGACTCTATACCTCCGAATTACCCGATCCTGATTTAGTCATCAGAACTTCAGGGGAGGAAAGAGTATCGAATTTCTTACTATGGCAAATCGCATATTCTGAATTATATTTCTCAGATGTACATTGGCCCTCTTTCAGTCGAAGGGATTTGTACGAGGCGATTGAAGATTATCAAATGAGGAAGAGACGCTATGGAAGCTGAAGAGAATACCAAGCGTTGTCCTACATGTGGTAGAGATGGATATCATAGCCCTTCGGTTACCGTAGATGCCGTGGCGGTGCGGGAAACCGGAAATGGACTAGAATTATTGATGATTGAGCGTGGTCCTGATCCTGCAATTTGGGAAGGAAAATGGGCTTTTCCGGGAGGCTTTGTTGATTATGGAGAAGATCCAGAAGATGCGGTATTACGAGAATTAGAGGAAGAAACTGGCATAGAAGGCCAAAATCCTAGAGTTTTCCATGTACTTGGCGCACCGGGTAGAGATCCTCGAAAACACTGTGTAGGTCTATTCTATCTCGTAGATGCTGACATCGATAACGAACCTAAAGGAGCTGATGATGCAGTATCTGCTGCATGGGTGCCAATCGACGAGCTGACCAAAGATACCGTCGCCGCTGACCACATAGATATCGTGGATATGCTAAGAGAATGAAGAGGGAATAACCCTATCATCCGAGTTTGACTGGTTTGGGCATGAGTAAGAAAGAACCAATCTATGCAGGCGTAAAACCGATGTTTCCATACAATCCTTGTATGGTTGTTGGAGACGATATTTGGGTCGCAGGACAAATTGGAATTGACGGCGGTGATTCTATGGCTGAACAGGCCGCCAGCGCATTATCAAAAATCGATGCACTGCTAGGTGAAGCCGGATCAGACAAAGCAGACTTGGTGATGGTCATGGTACTGCTAGAAGATATGGCTGAATTTGGGGAATTTAACGAAGTCTATGCGGCTTGGTTAGAAGGCACTATTCTTCCTGCACGTGCAGCCTATGGGGTTAGGGAATTACCTGCAGGTGCAAAGGTTGAGGTCGTGGCTCGAGCTGTACGGGGTTCCGGCTCAGATTAAGCCTCCAAGATTCGATTATTCAGCAGCCATAGCCACGATGGAATGATGAAGGAAAAGTTCTCCGTCTAATCCATGAGTGTGTTCAAGGCCTACGATATTCGTGGGCTGGCCGGTAGCCAACTGGATGCAGAGTTTGCCCATAGGCTGGGGTCTGCACTGGTTACTCATGTCGATGCTAAATCAATTGCAGTAGCTCGAGATATTCGTGAATCAGGACCTGAATTACATCAGGCTTTTTTGCAAGGAATAACCGAAGCAGGAGCCGATGTTATCGACCTTGGAATTACTACTACTGGAGTCTTATATCGAGCCACTGTAGACCTTTCTGTTGATGCAGCAGTGGCAATTACTGCAAGCCACAACCCCCCTGAGTATAACGGATTCAAGATTTGTCGAGGGACTTTACCAATGGCTGGAGAAGAATTACAGGAACTGAAGGCTACATTCGATGCAGGTGAATTCCACAGTGGATCCGGAACAATTACCGAGATGCCAGAGTTTGAAGAACAAGTTTTGCAGACCATCGTAGAAAATGCAGGAATGCCTCAACGCTCAATCCGAATTGCAATCGATTGTGGCAATGCTGTACCTGGTCCATTGACAGTATCTCTA
>MDUO01000012.1_pt1 | contig 14249 bp, 11 predicted proteins | sample 811271 | NCBI WGS metagenome assembly MDUO01 (sample SAMN02905556, study PRJNA254808) | marine metagenome | biome: ocean; feature: oxygen minimum zone; material: water; isolation source: 30 m water sample from station 6 | place: Mexico: oxygen minimum zone off the coast of Manzanillo ... | reverse complement strand
ATTGGAGCCCCAGGAGGGATTCGAACCCCCGGCCGTCTGATTACAAATCAGATGCTCTACCAGTCTGAGCTACTGAGGCAGCACCCCCCGCTGCCCACGTTCGATTCTTGAACCCTGCACCTTGAGGAGTAGCAAATATAGGGCCAAGTTGAATGGCTAACTACTACTCCGAATACTATCGATTACCATGCCAAAGCCAGTTTCCAACCGAAAATTGAACCTTGTAATTGCAGCATGGGTCTGCATTCTGCTAGGTGCAGGGATAGTTTTCGGAACAGCAGGAAATACCTTTGCTATCGCGGTAGGCGCTCCCTTATCTATCGCCGGCGCGGCTTTGCTGATGTTTGGATTGGGACTTTCAGACGAATCTTCAGTCAACCCTGAAGAATTAGCGGCTTGGGCTCCAGATGCAGTCAAAATGCCAGATGCAGGACGTGCCATGTACCGAATTGACACTTCATTAGACCCTCCAATAAAAACCTCAATTCTTTGTGGTAGATGTGGTCACTTAGAGTGGGTAAATGGTAGAAAACCACCATCCTATGAATGCGTGAAATGTGAAACAGTACTTTGGATAGAAGAAGAGGAGTAATAGAAGACAATCTAAGCAACCATCAAAGCGAAAGGGTGTCAGGGACTAACTCGAGGTGAAGTGGTGACTCTAGGTAACAACGAGAGAAGAATGCTAAGGGCACTCCTTTCGAATCCAGAAGTTGAATGGAACCTTAACGAGATTCTCGATGTCACTGAATGGACCGATCAAGTCCATGTTGCAGGTGCAGGTCAGGTATTGAGTGATGCTGGACTTGTGCAAATAGTGGAATCTTCATCACGCAAAGTTTCACTAGGCACTGAGGGGCATAATGCGGCTTTGGATGGATTACTTGAATCACGAATTTGGAATTGGTTGCAAGAGTCAGACGATTCTGAGCGAACAATGCAAGGATTGTTCTCAGCAGGTTTTGAGCGGCATGAAGCCGGACCTGGAGTTGGATTACTAAAATCACTAGGAGTCAATGTTGAGTCCGGCTCATTCGTATGGAGTGATAAGAATGCAATTACCAATAGCATAGATCAAAGAATTGAGTTCATACAAGTTCTTTCAGATTCCGCGATGGACATTGAGGCCTTAGATTCTGAACTAGTCAAACATTTCCAAGGTAGGAAAGGTTTGATTGAAATCGAAGAATCGACAACAAGAACTTGGGCTCTAACCAAGGCCGGAAAAGAAATCAAACCGGATGAACTGAAAGATGTGCAACAAATAGGAGAGATTACTCCCGAATTACTACAAGGAGAGTCTTGGAGAGATGCTGAATTCAAACCATTCGATGTCAATGCTCCGGCGCCTATTCCTGCCGGAGGCAGACCGCACCCTATGCAAGCGCTGATAGAGCGAATTCGTTCAGTTTTCTTGGAAATGGGCTTCTCAGAAATTGAGGGAGATTATGTTCAATCAGCGGGGTGGAATATGGATGCATTATTCATCCCTCAATCTCACCCCGCTAGAACTATGCAAGACACATTCTATCTTAACAATCCAGAGAAGGTAGAAGTTGCACCTGAAATGCTAGACCTGTGGGCTAAGGTTCATGAGTACGGACACGATACAGGAAGCAAAGGATGGGGGGTTAAATTCGACAAAGAAGAAGCTCAAAAGGGCTTACTAAGGACACATACAACAGTCAATACAATACGTCATATTGCTGAAAATCCACACGTCCCTAGTCGAGTTTTTGGAATTGGTCGTGTATTTAGACAAGAGACCATTGACCGAACTCATCTGCCAGAGTTCCATCAAATCGAAGGCATTATTCACGAACCAGATGCAAATCTTCCAATGCTAATTTCTACCCTCAAAACCTTCTATGCGAAAATGGGTTATCCAGACGTTCGTGTTCGCCCTGCATACTTCCCGTATACCGAGCCATCGGTAGAGGTCGAAGTTTACTGGCGTGGTGAATGGTTAGAACTGGGTGGCTCGGGAATTTTCCGGCCAGAAGTCACTGAACCGCTTGGCACTGAATGGCCGGTCTGTGCATGGGGGATGGGTTTGGAGCGACTTGCAATGCTCGTACTAGGGTTGGATGACATCAGAGAATTGTATCAACCAGATCTCGAGCGCCTCTCTAAGATGCCAATACTGTGATTGTAGAATCTTTTTTCACGCTAAAATTCTGATATTTATTTCCATAAACAACTGCCATAATTAGCAGAGTTAGCAAAATAGCTCCTGAATCAGGCGGGTTCTTGAACCATGGAATCGCAATTATGCCTGACTCACTTGATTGACCTTGCCCACCTCCTGGGCCACCCCCTCCGCAACCTTCTGGTGGTGGCCCGATACCAGGTCCCCAGGTTTCTCCGTAACCAGAACAATCTGTATCACCTCCACCATTTTCTTGTGAGTCATAATTACTATTTTCAGCAATTCCTCTGTAACAGAGGATGAAGTAAGGGAATCCCAAATCACCTTCACCATTAGTCCACGTTGAATGATAGTGGTAAATCCCATCGGGGAAATCTGGTGTTGCACCGTATTGGCCATTACAGGAATCTAAGTCACCCATACCTGCAATATACTCATAGTCCTCAATTCCGTTATATCCAGTTTCTCCTTCTTTCAATCGATATGAAGAAGTCATTTCTGATACTTCACCATTTTCGTCCCATCCTACAAATCCATAAATTGGATATCCATCGAAAGCAAATCCTACTATTCCCGAATGTTCATTTATCGTTCTTGAAGATTCTAAACTATAATCTCTCCAAGATTGATCTTCATCGGGGTGCCAATGAACACAATTGGCATCTGCATGATAATGATACTCGCCTCCAGGGCCTGAGTGGCCATGACATAAACCGAGCCACACATGTTGCCTATCTTCCTCATATTGCCCCTCTTGCCCGGCCACTGCATCTCCTCCGGGGCCGTCTTCTGGACCGAATATGGGTACTCCATTGACAGCGAAAGCAACAGCACCCCTAATTGGGGCCATTTCACAACCTTCACTCGATATAGAGGGAGTGCAATCAGAGTTATTTGTTGGTTCTAATGGAATTGTCCAAACATGGTCTTGTGAGGCGGTACAACATCCCGGCCCTGACTCTAAATCATGGGCTGGAATTCCGTTAGCTTGGATCACAATGTGAGTTTCATTGTATTCGTAATCTAATTCACAAATGTGGTTATCATAGTCAGTAGTATTGTAGTCGTCAATACCTGCTATTTCGTCTCCATGACAGTGCAAACTGTTGTTCCAAAATTCTGCACGTTGAGTCTCCTCATCGTCGGGTTGCTATACTGTGTTATTGTCTTCATTTGTTGAGTTTTCATCATTATCTTGCTGTTTTACAACGATGTAGTTTATCGTGACTTTATCTGTAGAAAAGATATTTTCTCCACAACTTGCCTCCATAGTGATAGTTAGATTTTCATTTAATTCTGAAAAAACCATTGAGAAAAGTCCGTCATCATCCATTGGAACGTTCAGCTGTTCTTGTTCAATATCAGAATCACTCCAAACAAAATCACATGATTCAATAGATGAATGAGTTAGATTTCCGGTTAATATGGCATCTTCACCATGTTCAATGTCGGTTTCAAAATCATCCAGAATTATCTCAGTCAGCCCTTCATCAGGGTAAGAAATTGCAAACTCAGTTTCCCAAGTTGTCTCTTGATTAAGATAATCTCTTGCAACAACTAATAGAGTATATTCGCCGGTACTTAGTTCAGATATGTCGACTAAATATTGACCATTATCGTCGACGTAGGTGTCAGAGATTCTCTCTTCATTTAGTGAAACTTCTAGTTCTAGTTCCTCAATAGATTCGTCGTTTACAGAAATTGTGATGCTTGTAACATCTCCAATTAGAAAACTACCAGGTTCTTCTCCTTCGATTGTAGGCGGTTTATCCGAAACATCGGTTTCCACTCCTAAAAAGAAAAGTCCAAGCATGACACTTCCAATCATTAGGAAAGCCAATGTCAGGCTTCGCACCTGCTCTTTATCCATGAAGTGCCTCTCTACAATCAGCCTAAAAAGTCAACCTGATTTATTTCCTTAATCATTGAAATTAATTGGCTCATTCTGCAGCCAGAACTTGTAAATCTTCGATGAATAAATCCAGTTCCCATGCGGTACCAGTCCATGCAAGCCTCTTTCGTAATTGCTTGTCAAGGACAAAAGTAACTGTAGAGTGTCCTACTTCATAGTCTCCCAATGAATCTTCATGAGGGTTGGTTTCTTCACTTTCTGTAGCCCCTTCTAATACACATGAGAGGTAATCCCCATTCGGCCGCTCGTAGCCGTCATCACACATACAATGAGCACTCGAGCCTTCTCCCATAACCCAGCCGTGGCCATTACAATCAACACCTACTGGAAGCAGAGAAGTGTTTGCACCTGAAGCGACCCAAGCTAGGTGGTCACCGTGAGTAGCAAATTCCTCAAGATAGCCTTCCTCTGATTCTTGCCAACTCCAAGAGGTATGGTTCCAATTCATCAATTTCCATCCTTCTGTGGAGAAATTAACCTCAGCAGAATTTCTTACTTTATTGTCTAGGTCAGCGACTGTATCAGAGACCTGTAATTTTGAATTTAGATAATCCACAACTATTGTCTCGTTGCTTGAATTTAGGAATACAACCCTATTCATTGCGCCTTCTGGAGGGGCACTGGCGGCAATGTGCTCATCGTCGACGATTACATTCCATGAGGAGTAAACTTCCATCAGAGTACTTGGCCTTTCAGCGGTTAGATGTGTCCAATTATATCCTCTGGATTCAGTCCAATCGAACATATGTTCTACCGTATCCCTTGCTGGATCAATCGTAATTGAGACGAAAACAATATCATCACTCGCATCACCTAGATTTGCTTGCGCCCATGCTAGATTTGCTGATATTGCGAGGCAAATATCGGGGCAACTGGTGTAAATAAAAGCCACAACAACTACCTTGCCTTCTAGGTCTGAGAGAGTGAAATCCAGTCCATTTTGGTCAATCAAGGTAAAATCAGGTGCATCAGGTGGTTCTCGATATTCTATTCCATTGAATTCGATATCATTGTCTTCTTGACCTAAACACCCAGACAGCATGATTGAAACAAGCATAATTGCAAAGAATTTCTGACCCATAATCATTCCTCAAGTAGGTACAGTATATCTTCCAATACCATTTCCGCATTCCAATCGGTATCTCCCCACCAGACTCTTTGATTGAAATTCTTGTCAACGATGATTGTTCCTGTAGTATGATCAACCCAGTAACTTAGTGGATGATGCTTGACGGTAACTGCGGATCCCTCAGGCTGTTGAGTATCAAGTCCACATCCCTCGTCGTCAACTTCTTCGCCTTCAGGTGTATCTGCACAGAGGTCAAATCCATCAGCCACTCCATCTCCATCTTGATCAGAATCATAAGTGGTTAATCCAACGTCAAAGTTAACCCATACCGGTTGCAATTCTTCCAAACTTCCTGTAAGATGTGGCCAATGGAACCCTCGGTCATCTGAATATTGTTTTAGTACAGTGGAGTTGTCAGTCCATGGATCTACTGTGATTGATAGGATTGCCACTTCTTCGCCATACGTGTCACCTAATTGCTCAGCGACGTAGTGTAAGTTAGCACTAACAATTGGACAAATGTCCGGACAGCGAGTGAATAGGAAAGCGATAACGATGACTTTTCCTTCAAGTTCGCTCAAGGCGTAAGGTTCACCATCCTCATCAATTAAAATGAAGTCATCTACGGGTATTTTTGGCTTTATTTCATCACCGTAAAATGGGCTTTCTTCCTGACCCATACATCCTGCGGTAAGTAGGCCTAGAGTAACAAGAATTGCCGAGACGACACGCGAGTTGATTCTCATTCTTATTCCCCCTCCTTTGGTATGTTATTCGAATCTTCTCTGATATTGTTCCTCATTATCCAAATACAGGCGACGACTAAAAATGATATGATTGCACCAATAAGGAATATGTTTTGTAATTCAATCTCATCACTTGATTCGGATGGTTCTTGTCCACCTCCTGGTAATGTAAAACCCCCATCTGGAGGTCCATTTTCTGTATGATTATCCAATAAAATTGTTACATTGATAATATGCCATAAGGAGCCATTGTTGAAAATCTGTATTTCCAATATTGTAGGCTTGTAGTATTCAGGATCAAGCCATACTCGACATTCATCATCAGTAGTTGTCGAATTCGATGGCCCAGTTTCACATTGCCAATCAACAGTTCCATTATTTCCCTCTGCAGAGAAAGAAAGTGTTCGATTTCTATCAGGAACAACATTGTAAAATATCAGCGTATCATTTTGTTGAACAGTTGCTTGGTCGGGTTGTACAGAGTTATTTCGCATGATAAATGCAAATGTGTTAGCCCCATGTGCATTAGCCGTAGGTGCCACAAGTAAGATAGCAACCAAAACCAATGCGATTCTTACCCGCATTAAATTCACCTCATTCATCAGATGCTTCTGCTGACCAAAGAGGAGGATAATCGTATCTTGAATCATAATCCTCGTCAAATTGAACGACGTATACACCACTAACCATTTCTGAGATGAATACGAATCCTCTTGGGTCATATTGTAGGCCCCAATCAAATGGAATCATGCAAGAGGCCCAACAATCCGCCATGTCATATCCTAAGGTGTTTGCAGGGTCTTCAATCCAATCTGGTCCTGCTGGTAAGTAGTAGCCGAGAGTATGTGATGGAGCTAGTTGAGATATTGCCTGGAATCCTCTATCTGGTTCAGGGTAGCCGTTTTCCCAGACTAGCTCATCCCAAATGTGGCCGTGGTCGGTTATCCAAACACCCGCATGGTAGTGCGTCCAGTAGACGTGACCGCTCAACCCTGTATCTCCATTATGGGGGCTGAAAATGTATCCACCAGGGATGTAATGGTGAGGGTGTGTTGACCCGTCTGCCATTGTACTTTCTCCTGGCAATTTCCACTTGGAAACTAAGAATGGCTTGGTTGGATCCGTTGTATCTATTGTCCATATGTATCCCGTGTGGTTTGCGTTAGATCCGTATTCCGGAGCGATGTAAGTGTAATGTCTCCAGTTTTCACTGTAGGTGGCATCATCAGGTCCCGTTCCGCAATGTTCTGGCCAGGTCTCTACAGGGTCGTACTCACTGATTCCTGAACAAATAAGATTGTCTTGAGGGACTGCATAGTGGATGTTGTCATTTCCATCATTTGCATCCAACCAAACCTCAGGATCCATGTTTGCATGGCCGCCACCATCAGGTCCATACCATCCTGAGTCATCTGTGGGGCAACCAAGCCAGCGACTAGTTTCAGGTGGCCAAGAAATGCCGAGTGGATCTGCAATTTGAGGAGGCTCAGAAACGTCTACAAATCTCAATCCCGCACCCCAATATGAGACTGCCAACAATTTTTGCTTCGTAATCGGGTGAATGAAAAACACGTTATCGTGATTGAAAATAGATCCTCCACAAGTCGTCTGTGGTTCAGGAGTATATCCTCCCCAACGGATGATTTCTCTGCTTGCATTTTGCTGTTCATTGTTGTTCGTAGGGTTTAGTCCTTCGAAATCAATCAAAGCATAGAAAATTTGAGTCCCTTTGTAGAATGTTCCACTAGACCCCTCAACCATTTCTGGATAAGGGTCTGCGCCGAATAGGAATAGGTGGCAATCATCTTGCCATAGGGCGGTTGGATTTGCAGGTTCCCAATCGCAATAGACATGTAGATCTTGGTTGTGGAAGCCCGCTGGAGGATTATCCCATTCAGCGACCTTGATTGGGCTTGTCTTATCTCCAACATAAATCAAATCAAGTCGGTTTGCTCCACTGTTAGCATCGTCATCATTTGGAATTGGATCTAGTTCTGAGTTGGTTAATTCGTGATTTACCAAAACCCAATTGTTGTCCGAGGTCACCTTAATGTCAATCATTCTGGCTATTTCTGCGTAGTAAGTCGACAGTAGTCGGATATCATTGGGCCGGCTGATATCAAGAATTTCGAATTGGTTGTAGGAAGATACGTATGCATAGCATCCACCTGTGCCATCTCCATAAATTTCGCAATCATCTAGGAAATTACCTTCAATTGCGATTTCTGAATTATCTCCAGGGGTAGGTCCCGTATTCTTGAATTCATCAAGACATGGCCTCCCAGCTACGTTATCCAATTCTGCTGGAGGTTTGACATTCCCATCGCAATTTAGATTGTGATAATCAATCAGTTGAGCATTTGGAGTTGCGAGTCTGTGAGCAAGTAGATCATTGTGAGAGTGATTTCCATCTTCGATTTCAGTCACAGGGTCAATCCATTCCCAACTTTCTGAATCATCTGCATCGGGTTCGAATACGCCAATACATCCACTTAGGGGGGCTGCAAGCATAAGGAAAGTCATCAGAATCATGGGGTTTAGAAAACTACGAGTCATGTTCTCACCATTGGCTGTGGCTTTGCCGGTATTCGTACAGCAATTGAATGCAACGGTCCTAAGCGCCCTCTAAAGAGGGCGGGATTTAGTGGCATTTCCATCCAGTTATGTTTCTAGAGGAATGCCATAAGGTGCATCGATATCGAGCTGCACGATGTATAATCCGGTTGTAATGCAGGAAAGATAGGTGTATCCTTCATGGTATTCTGCAGCCCATAGGAATGGTGTCCATCCAAAGTCGTAGTATGAACTGTCCAGAGGGACTCCATCCTCTCCGTGAGGTAAGTGATAACCAATCGTAGCTTCCATGTGCGCAACTGACCGGTTCTTTCCTTCTTCCAATCCCAAAACCATCAGAGTTTCAATGTCCACAACCCACAATCCTGCGTGATAATGTGAGAGGTATATTCGACCATCCCATGCACCTCCATGGCTATGATCTGGCATATTTGGAAGACCCGTTTGGAAAATTTCATGGTCAGCATTATGAGGGCTAAAGAGTAACCATTCTTCTCCGGATGGGATGAAATGGTCTTCAGCAAAAGGAATCTCATAACCATGAATTAACTTCGGTAAGAAGGTGACTTTTCCATTCAATACTTCGTAATCTGTGGTGTCTAACAAATATCCCATGCCGGTTCCGATTTCAGTTGAAAGCACCTCGGTCGCTAGGAAGGTCATGTGCATTTTTCCAGTAGGGTAACCTAGGTGACTTGCGTCTACCATCTTGTCAATCGGTTCAGCGTAGTGTATGTAGGAGGCGCGACCACCATTTTCGTTGCTGGTGCAACCACAATCCATCTCTCCGTCTTCATCGAGGTCTGCGAATTCCATCCAAGCACCAACTTCTGGTGCTCTCCATATACAGCCAGCTTGGGTGCCACCGGACATACGACATAGCGAACCGTGCCAGAGATATTGTTCCGGACTATTCTGAGGGTGAGGGACATCGCTAACATCGAAAATTCTCAGACCCGCTTCCCAATACGCTCCATAGACGTAGGTTCGGCCATAGCGTGGGTCATTTTGGTCCTCACCAGGCCACGTTTGAACAGTCATATCGTGAATGTAGATCCATCCTCCAAGGGTTGTTTCCCAACTTACTTCCGCTTCGCCCACCTTTACGATTCTAGGCAAATCGCCCCAAAGTCCGAAGTTTAGATGGGCGATGGTAATTCCACCGCAGGCATCTCCTTGGCCAACGTCACAGGCTTCGTAGTCTGGATTGGCCACGAAAATGTACCATTCCCCATCAATCATGTGAGTGTAGAGATTGTGAGGTCCACTTGGATGATCAGCATCGTACCAGGCATCCACAAAAGTGGGGTCGGTCTTATCGGTGACATCAACTAAAGTCACGGTAACTTGAGCAGGGTCTCCCCACTGGCCAACATTAGGGTCGGCATTACCGGCATCGACCAATTGATTCTGAACAATGATGTATTCTCGGCCATTGTATTCTAGATATTTTACATCCAAAACTTGGGTATTTGGGTCGATGTATACGCCCATCACAGTAGTATTTGCTGGATTTGTAACATCGACGATATGCATTTCAGACCACCCGGCGAGATAGGCATAGGTTCTGCCGTCAGGGGAATCAGCGACTTGCACTTCGGCATTACCGGGTGCGGTTAGTGGATTGAATGAAACAGGTTGGATATTATCTGTATAGAACATGTGTTGACTTGCGTTTCTGTGATCATGACCTTCATCGTATTGAATCAATGGATCAATCATTGAAGACGGGCCATCAGAGGTCAAAGAGTCTCCATCTTCGAGCATCATTATCGCCACTCCTCCAATTAGAAGAGTAACCGCTAATCCACCCGCGATAACTAGCCGCTCGGTGTCCATTATTCCCCCGAAGGTCCGAGTCATGTTGAAGTCTTTGCCACAGTACGGAGAGTCGTGAAGCGAACTGGCTGGTTGCTTGTAGCGGTGATATTGAGCCTTCTAGTAAGCTCATCTGTAACTGCTCACGACCAAAAGGAGTACACGGTAATCCTTGGCTCGGAAGGTGCCACACCTTCTTCAATAGACGCTGGTATACTCGTCGAAACGGATTCAATTTTCTTTCGTAACCACGATTCTAGAGAAAATGCAACTCACAGAATTCTAATCGATGCTGACTCCGATGGTTCATTCGATTCTATAGATGATATCTACACTAATTGGATGTATACTTCATGTGAATTAAACGAAACCGGCCACAAGGTCGATGAGAGTTGTAACACCTCTTCAACCGTTCTTTTAGCTCCTGAAAATGGCCTACTTCCCGGAAACATATCAATGATTCATCAGGTCAAATATTACGAACAAGTAACAAATACTCCATTTTATGCTGTATTCTCAATTGATGACCACAGCCAACAAAATACACTCGGACCACAAGGGCCACATACGCACAACGAACTAGAGCAATCAGAAACTCTTCTGAGAGGTATTGTAGTAATTACTGCCGGAGTTTCCATCTTGCTCGCCTCACTGTTGATTTCTCCTCGAAGCAACGACTGAGGCTTACTTACCAACGGTCGAACTCAAGAACCCCTGCTTGGTCGGCAGGCTCACGGGGCGCTTAGCTCAGCTTGGAAGAGCACCTGGTTTGCAACCAGGGGGCCGGGGGTTCAAATCCCCCAGCGTCCACCAAAAATTACCATTATTCCCAATGGATAATCGTAGAATTTATCCAGGGTTTGTAATAATGTAGATTTCCAGGTTCATTATCCATGGAAATATAAAAGGTATAATCATTTAATATTACAAACTCAAATGGAATATCTCCTGAGCCACAGTATTCGGGCCAACTATCAGCCTCTTCATAATCGTAATTATAGTACACTGAAAATATACAATAATCCCCCATCGACACGCCGGTAAAATAGAGTTCGTCACCAAGAACTGCCAATGGTTTTCCAGTATTTTCGGGCTCATACATTATTCCGGTTTCAATTTCAGATAGATTGCCATCATAATACATCGGCATTTGTTTAAATGTACCTTCCCAAGAGTCCCAGCCCATGGCGCTCAGGTAGAATCCATCAGCGAATTCGGTCATATGTTTAGGGTTGCCATCACCTGAACCTGAAACAATATCCAGAACAAGTTCGGTTTCAAAGTAAACTCCATTCGTCTTCCAAAGTTCTCTTCCATGAATGCCATCATCTGCTGAGAAGTAGACCATATCTCCAATAACAGACAATTCCCTTGGATTACTTGAGTTTTCATTTTCAGCGATATTTCTTACTATTTGAGTCCCTATTGAGGTACCGTCAGTTTTCCAAACTTCATTTCCTGTCGAGCCGTCATCCGATGGGAAAAGCAGCATACCATTTAGCGATACAAATTCTACCCTCGTGTCAATGTCGAAACTATCGCCCGAGCCGTAATTTATGTCTTTGACCTGTGTAGCACCCATTGTTGCTTGAAGTAAATTAAATGACCAAAGTTCTCTGCCTGTAATGTTGTCATCTGCAGTGAAAAATATGTCCGTTCCTTGTCTGAAAAAATCTCTCGGCTGACTTCCGATTGTGTCAACTAAAACAGAGCCAGTAGGGGTGACTAGTGGGGCGTCTCCAATTCGTAAATTTGCCACTTCTATAGTTCCTATCTCTGTACCATCCGACATCCATACTTCCTCACCATAGCACGTCCACTCGGAGGTGGAACAGGAGAAACCGGAGAACACAACTCGGTCCAAACCATACTGTCCCACAGCTGAACCTGGGATAGCATACAGTGAATTCACACCTTCATAATTTATCACAACAGTACCTAGATTAGTAGGGCAGTCAAACAGATCGGTAACCATGTGAGTGCCGGCTGCCGTGCCGTCGCTAACGAATAATTCACCGATAGGATCTGGTATGCCGAGGTTTCCAATCTCTAAACTAGAGAAGAATAGATGAGTATCTCCGGCTACTAATTCTTCGATGACCGTATCTGGGTTAGCACAGGTAGGGCATGGCGGTGGAGTCAAATCTACCACCATCCAAGTCCCGCCTACACTTCCATCAGACCTCCAAAGTTCATTTCCATGAACACCATCATCCGCTGTAAAGTAAATCACATCTCCCATAACTACTGCATTTGCGATATTTGCATCCCCACTTGCAGCGATTTCGGCAACTCTTCCTTGACCTGGGTAACACTCTCCCAAAACAAATCCAACTTCATTGCTAGTTAGTGTCCCGTCGCCATCAGTATCATGTCCGATTTCCATTTTTTCAGTAGGCCCGTCCAGAGGACAACCCTGTGAATCAACAAATAATTCGTAACTGAGTGCATCTATTCTATCATTCAAAGCATTAAGACTCAATGTCAACGAATCGATGAGATTATTCGCTTGCGATAATTGGTTGGTTAAATCCAAATTTTCAGATTGCAAGAGGTTTACTTGACCTTCCAAACTAGTAATGTCCGATTCTAGTTGTACAATAGTTGTTGAATTTGTTTCAATTGCATAATCTAATTCTGCTTGCAAAGCATCTCTCTTTGCAGTCAAATTCGAAATTTCTTCTTGATTGGCTGTGAGGTGGGCATTTAATTCATCAACAGTGTTATTCGCATCATTCAACATCTGCAAAATTTCTGCAGTTAAAGAGTTCAAATTTTCGTTTTCGCCATTTAGTGTTTCCAATTGACTTGTCAGATTTTCATTTTCAGAACTTAAATCTTCAATTTGACTTTCCAAATCGGTGATTTTCGCATCCCTTTCAGAAATTTCATCATCATTACCCATACATCCTGAAAGTGTTGCAGTCAACAAAATCAGAGTGAAAAATACTGGGGCTAGCCTCATCATAAATCGCCGGAATTACAATGAGGACTTATTCCTTTGGCAGGCGCAATTCAAACCGGCATTCAAACCAAAATACCAATCAGTAGCCCTTATGTGTGAATTTTACAGGTTTCTTTCCTCAAACTTTCATTGGAGGTGCAAGCTGATTGAGGATTTTCAGTAAGCCACGAAGAGTGACTTCACTAATTCCAGAAACCTTGCAAACTTCACTTTGGGTCCTTGGTGAAGTACTCTCTTGTGAGACTCGATAGAGAATGACTCCTGCAATCCCAGAAGGTTTCTTTCCTTGCCATGACAAATCATTTCCAACTTTTTTCCACATGTCCTTGGCTGCTCCTAAAACTGCTGGAGGAAGTTGTAGGTCAGAATGGAATTTTTCGAAATATTCGTCAGGTCCAGTAATGTGATGAGTGCCTAGATTGCGAGCAACTAGCCTAATTGTTCTCTTCAATTCCTTCTCTTCAACCTCGGTTCGCATATCAAAAGCTTCAGCAATCTCCTCAATCTGCCGAGGTATCCTAGCCTCTCTTGCCGCTATGTATACGCAAGCTGCTGATACACCACGAATACTTCTGCCAGTGACTAAACCGCGCTCAACCGAGTGCCTGTAAAGTGAAGCAGCTTGCTGTTCAATTTGAGGCGGTAAATCCCCACGATCTCGGATGAATTGCATCGCAGTTGTTAGATTTCGAGCACGTGAGTCCCTAGTTTTGCTTCGTTGGTCAATACGCTGTCTCCTGCGCCAATCTCGAGCAGCCTTTCCAGTCATTCCATGCCGCTTGGCTGCGCCCGTGGTGAGGTCAGTCCTGCTTATTTCAGTCGATAGGCCCTTGTCGGATATGGTAAGTGTCGTAGGTGCACCTACTCTACTCCTATCATTGCCATCTGAGTGATTTACCCATTCAGCTCCAGGGTCAATCATATTCTGTGCAGCTACAAAGCCACATACTGCACAACTGGTTTCACCGCGTACGTCATCAGTATCCCACTCATCACTACCACAAACTTCGCAAGCA
>MDUO01000011.1_pt1 | contig 15448 bp, 10 predicted proteins | sample 811271 | NCBI WGS metagenome assembly MDUO01 (sample SAMN02905556, study PRJNA254808) | marine metagenome | biome: ocean; feature: oxygen minimum zone; material: water; isolation source: 30 m water sample from station 6 | place: Mexico: oxygen minimum zone off the coast of Manzanillo ... | reverse complement strand
ATCGTTTAGAGGCATATGATCGGATAAAATGAAACCCATAGCATGAGTTTCTGTAGTTGCTGGTAAATCTTCTCCATTTGCATCTAAAACGTTGATTGATACTTCATCCTTAGTCCACTCGGAAATGGTTTCTTCCAAACCTCCTCCTGTGTCAAATATTCCTTGAGTGATTTCCTTAAACACCCCAATCGGAGGCACGGGTTGTTTGAGTATTGCTTTAATTTGACCCGCAATAGACCTTTCATCGGGTCTAACTCCAGATAATGTTTCACCCTTGAATTGAATCCTTCGATCTGGGCCCGGCCCTCCAAGGAGGTGGAGTATAATTTCGGTATCATTCCTAATGCCATATGAGACAAACAATGCTGAATTTACTGCCCTCACCAAGACATCCATTCTTCCAGAGCCACCTGCTAAATCATTCAAGTTTAATTTCCCTGAATTCGGTGCTATGTGGCCAATAATGGCAAATCGCCTTTGCAATAACTCACCCCATTTCTAGGTCTAAGTCATCAACATCCATCATAGATTGCATCTGTTTTCTCATACGACGGTCGCCCTTCATCCCTCGCATCATTTTTCGGCTTCGATTCCATTGATTGAGAAGTTCTTTGACATCTTTTTCGGTGGTCCCAGAACCACGTGCAATTCTTCTAATTCTTTGCGATTTTAAGACAAGAGGTTCGTCTTTTTCATGTTGGGTCATAGAATCCATAATGACACGGTACTTTGCTAAATTAGCCTGCATTTGCTTCTTTTGTCCAGCAGACATAGAACCCATACCGAACATTCCATCTGGAAGATGAGATAGGATACGGTCAACAGTTCCTATTCTGCTCATCATTTCCATCTGAGTGTACATATCAGTCAATGTAAACCTACCAGACATCAATCGTTGGGTTAAACGGATTGCCTCTTCCTGGTCAAGGTCTTCTGGTGCTAGATCAATCAGACCTTTGATATCCCCCATACCTAGTAATCTAGAAATAAATCGATCAGACTCAAATTTCTCTAAGTCGCCTACTCTTTCTCCCTCTCCAACAAATACTATTGGAGCACCTGTAACAGAGACTGCGCTTAATGCTCCACCACCTCGAGCAGTACCATCTAATTTGGTAACGATTGTACCGGTCACTCCAACGAGGTCATGGAAGGTTTGTGCGACCGGACCTGCTGCTTGTCCTACTTGAGCATCGATGACTAGGAATCTTTCAGTAGCGTTGGCGATTTCTGCAATCTTAACTAATTCATCTCTTAATTCATCGTCCAGACTGTCTCGTCCAGCCGTATCAATAATTAGGACGTCAGCAGTTCCAACGGCTTTGATTCCATTTCGAACAATTTTCGCTGCGTCTTTTTCATCCGGTTCCCCATAGACTTCGACTGGTGAATCTTCCAGCAACTGTTGCAATTGTGCATACGCCCCTGGTCGGTGAACATCTGCTTCGATCACTGCTACCTTGACACCATGTTTGCGCCTCCACCACTCAGCAACTTTGGCAGTAGTTGTGGTCTTTCCTTGACCATAGAGACCGACCATCAATACTGTTTCATTGTGAGGCTTAATTTCTCTAGCCGGGCCTAGTAAACGAACTAGTTCCGTGTAAATCAAATTCATTGCGTGAGTTTCTAGTTTAACACCAGGACGAGGCTCTTCTTCCATCAGTCTTCTTTCAATCCGTTCAGTCAATTCTTTTGCCTGTCTTACATTAAAATCTGCTTCTAAAAGTGCTCGCCTTAATGCTTTAGTCAATTCCTTAACAGTCTCTTCATCGACTTGGCGTTTACCTTTGAGTAAACCTACAGAACCGAGGATTCTACGCTTCAGACCCTCGAGTGCCATCATGCTCGGGTCGGAAGCGTGTGGTTTGAACATTGTCAGAGATAAATGCTCAATTTCAATCTTGAATTAGATGGTTAATGTGCTAAATAATGACAAATTTGCTATATCAAAGGGTTCAACTGAAAGCAGAGTTGACGTCGCGTAATCATGGCAGAGCCTCCAATCGAGATGTGGGAGATGCAGCTTGCATTTGCCATTGGGCTATTGGGTGTATATGCTGGTTGGAGAGGCACAATAGCTAGGATGACAGGTTTCTACGATCTTTCCGGAGCATTCAAATCATTACTATTTGGATTGGTAGCAGGCGTTCTCATCGCCTCTTTAATCGATTCACTAATACTCGAGCCAATACGTCTTGAAAGTGTAAACATTATCTCGGTTTCAATAATTGCTCTCTTCATTGGTATGGCAGAATCTGCATTTGCCTTATTCCTTCTTGGAAGGCCTAGAACAGTAGGTTTGAGAGCAAGCGCACCTTATGGCTGGACTCTTGGCCTTGGTTTTGGAGCCATGCGTTCGGCTCACCTAAACGTCAGACTTTTCGACCCGAATGTTTGGCAGGGGACTACAGGTTTTGAAGCAATAAATATCGTATTTGCTTGCATTGTAACTTTGACGATATGTATTGGTCATGCATCTATTGCTAGTTGGCAAGGTTCGAAAATAATCCAACACGAAAGAGCTCGTACCTTTTTCACTAGTTCAATAGCAAGAACAGCATTAATTGTAACAACAGTCCTTTCAATATTCAATCCATTTGTTATATTCTTAATCATTCCAATGGTAATTTGGTCTTGGTTCCCTGCTCATTCAACATGGCTTCCCTCGGGTATGACTCCAGCCGCTGCTCAGGCCTACCGTAGAACACTACGTAGCTCAGGAAGGCATGAGCGTGCGGCTGCTGAAAGAATCCGTGGCAAGAGAGTAATTAATGAAGAATGAGATTTTATTTCGCTACCCCTCACTTCGTGCCATGATGAATAATTATTGTCAAATGCAGAAGTCAGGATTATAGGAGCACCGCTAGGGGGAGTCTCTCAGAATGCGAGTCATAATCGCTGGAGCCGGCGAAGTCGGCAGAGGTGTAGCCGCCGCTTTGCGGGAGGAAAGAAGGCAGGTTGCACTAATCGATCCCGATCCTGAGGCGATTAATGAATCTCAGTCACTCGATTGTCTTCTGGTCACTGGAAACGCTCTTTCCAGAGATTCATTGTTACGAGCTGGAATTAATGATGCAGAGATTATGGTTCTTTGTACAAATAATGACGAAGTGAATCTCCTAGGTTGTGCCTTTGCAAAAAGAGTCTACAGTGAACAGGTCGGAGACAGAGCCACACGTGGATTGACAACAATCGCAAAAATACGTGACCCAACATTACTAGACAAAAATAGAGGAGCAGGTCCACTTGAAAGGTGGACTCGGGCTGACCACATCGTTTGTGCCTCGGATGATATTGTCAAGCAATTAGCCGCAGGTCTCCTCGCCCCTTCTGTGGAAGAAATTCTACCCCTGGGAGATAATGCTTGGATTGCTGTGGCCGAAGTTATGCCTAATTCGGCGTTGATTGGAAAAACTACGGGTGAAGTAGCTGATTGGATCGTAAATATTCCATCTGTCTATGCCATTAAATCAGCAGATGGAAAGGGTGTGCTAGTGACTGGAAATGAAGTCATACAAGAAAACGACTTGCTATGTTTCGTAGCCCGCTCTACTGAAGAATTTATGACGATAACAACAGGTGCTGGATTACAAGATCCCGAATGGCCTGAAGACCCTAATATCGCTATTTTTGGGGCGACACAATTCGGCACCTCGCTAGCCTCTCACTACCTAGGTGAAGGTGCCGAGGTAGTCGTCATTGAGCCTGATTTGGATGCTGCTAACGAATTGGTAGGTTCTAGAATAGGAAATAGTAAGAGGCTGGACGTTATCCACGGAGACCCTCAAGATGGAGATTTGTTAAGAGAACTAAGTATTGCATCTCATGATGCTGCGATTGCCGCTTTAGCCGATGATAATCTAAACATTGCAATTGCAATGCGAGCTAAAGACAAGGGAGTTCCTAGAACTGGATTGATTCTGAAAGATAGGGCACTTGTTGAAGCGGTACAAAGGATAGGGTTGACACGCCCAGTTAGTCGAAGACATGTAACAGTAATTTCGATAATGAAATCAATCCATATGAATGTCCCTGGGACTTACCAGGTAATCCCATCTTTGCCTGGAATAATCTCTATTTCAGCATCCCTTAGTGCAAAGGCAGAGATAGTTGGAAGAAGTATATCTGATGCAGAATCAAAGTTAGGTTGTCGCATTGTTATGGTTGAAAATGAAGATGATGAGGGACTGATTCACATTCTTAATCCGTCTGCGGTTGAATCATTACAAGTAGGGGATAAAGTACTACTTTTCCTAAGATTAGATGATCTAAAGAAAGTAGAGAAGGCTCTGGGGAGTTGAGCCATGCGCTGGGATGTCATCGGCCTCGTTATAGGCTGGACTCTACGGATTTTTGCAATTCCATTGGCCGTGGTAGGTGCTTATTCTCTATACGTCGATGGATGGGAATACGCCCTCCAAACTTACGCTATCGCGCTTGTTATTGCATTTGGAGCAAGTCAATGGTTATTCGCCAAAGCGTCAAGTTATGATGTCGGAAGTCGCGTTAGAGACAGAGAGGCCTTTGCTGCTGTAGCGCTGGGCTGGCCGCCTGTTGTATTGCTGGGTGCTATCCCTTTCTGGCTAGGAGGCATGTTTTACGGCCCCATCGAGTTCATGGAAGGTGATGCCAGCTTTATGCAAATGATGAGTGGTGCTCTACATTCTTGGTTCGAATCCATGTCTGGGTTCACAACCACTGGTGCCTCGTTGATTGACACATCAACAAGCCCAGTATGTTCTGGGGAATTTGATGGGGATTGTGTCGCCAGCCAAACGAAGAGTTTGCTACTATGGAGGTCATTATCGCAATGGATTGGTGGAATGGGGGTAATTATGCTCGGTTTACTCATCTTTTCTAAGGCTCTAGGCGGTGGAATGGCTCTAGCTAGGGCAGAATTAACCGGTCCAACGGTATCCAACCTTAGTACCACTCTAGAGGGTACTGCTCGAAAGTTGTGGGCGATTTACATTATTCTAACCATTCTTGAGGGTTTGATACTTTACCAATTTACAGAAATGGGGTCATTTGATGCATTAAATTACGCATTGACAACAATGCCATCTGGAGGCTTTGCAACAAGCGATATGGGAGTAATGGCTTATTCCAATACTGAAATTTACAGCGCTGGGCAAGGTGCTTTGATAGAATCCATCATCATGGTCTTTATGTTACTCACTTGCATAAATTTCAGTTTACTATACTTCGCTATCTTAGGAAGATGGGGTGAAGTCTGGAAGGACGAGGAACTGCGTACATATTTACTAATTCTATTCGTTGCTTGGCTTGCGATGGCCTTCAACTTAAGCAGGGCTACCGACTATTCTCTTGCAGAATCTATTCGTCATTCACTGTTTCAATCAATATCGATTTCAAGTACAGGATACTCGAGTGCAAACTTCTCTGAGTGGCCAGTATTCAGCCAATTCGTCCTACTTTTATTGATGATCATTGGAGCTAGTGCAGGTTCCACAGGGGGCGGTCTCAAGGTCCTTAGAATACGAATCGCATTCGAGTTGGCTAAGAGGGAAGTTATACGAATAATTCAGCCAAAGAAGGTCATTGCGATTCGCTTTAATGAAAACGTAGTCGATGAAAGTCGCATCTGGATTATTCTAGGAATGGTCAGCTCTTGGATGGTATTGGTTACCGCTTCTATGCTGACAATCTCTTTCTTAGAACCCAATTTATCTCTAACTGATGTTTCTTCAGTATCAATTTCATTGTTAGGAAATACAGGACCAGCCCTGGGTTCTTTCGGACCGGCTGATGCTGCTTCAACTTGGGCCGATCTTAGCCCCTTGTCGATGTTCGCCTCTACCATTTTGATGTGGCTCGGACGTCTTGAGCTTCTCACCGTACTAGTTCTTCTACATCCAAGAACATGGGCTGGTTCTAACTGATAGAGGTGTGCTTTGCTATGATAACCTTACAGGACGTTGAGAATGCTCAAGAAAAGTGGGGCCAAGGTATTGTAGACATATCTACAGAATATGCCAAAGGCGGAGACTTTGAAAAAAGAGCCGAATTACACATTAATTCGCTTTATGATTACAAAGATGGTAGCGTATTATTCAAACCTACATTTGCAAGCGAGGTGCAATTTCGTTCAACATTTGAATCCGCCTTATCTTACTTTGCGGGAGAAAATGGTGTATGCCCTGAAGATTCAGGTTTTGCAATCAAAGGCTGGACTAATGTAAGGTTCCAGAATGATAACGTCATTATTCGTGATTCAACTGCATTTGCGATGGGTAATTACTTCTTTACAAATCCCAAAGGTGAAGAGGTCAAGGTTGAGTATTCATTTGGATATACAAAGGATAGCGAGGGTAATTTACGAATTTGCCTTCATCATTCATCCGTGCCTAGTTCATAATGAATCAAAGGGTACCCTCAGATGACCCGTTCCTTCAGAGGGTAACGAATGAGTCACATTGAAGTTTGCTACCCCTATCCGGATTCATGACACAATGGGAGTATAGAATTGTAGAAGATTCAGATGCAGCATATAGCCAGATTGCTAAAATGTTGAATGATTTAGGCAGTCAGGGTTGGGAATTAGTTTCAGTGAGAGGTAAAAAGCCGGGAAAACTCAAGGTTTTCTACTTCAAAAGACCCCTTTGAAACCCATTGAACTCATGCCGGGAATATGTTAATTGTTTGAAACATCTAGGAGTAGTCATTGCAACACCATTGATTCTTTGCTAGTTAAAAAAAGGAGTATTGTATATGTGGGAAGCGTTAGAGTTTATTTTTATGCTTATAGGTTTTTTAAGTATCCCAATTGGACTATATTTATTGTTGGAAGATGCCGCAAAAGATGAAGAAAAACCCGATTAGTTGTCAGATTAGATTATCAAAAACGTAAGCATTATCAATAATTCTCATATTGTGATTTTGTGTCCTTAGGCGCTGTTGGGGTCAAAATCATCCCTGTTATCTTACTCTTGTTAGCTGGTGTACCCGCTTACACGGCACAAGTGGTACCTGGTGTGGAAATAGACTGCCAAGACAATCCAGTGCACTTAGATTCGTCTCCAACTCACCCCACCAGATCAACTTCATTCGAATGTGAAGTAGAGAATACATCTAGTGCTCCAGAAGAAATAGAAATTCAGTATAGTTTTGATCAATTGGCAGTAAGTGGTCCATCAACAATTTTGATTGGCGCTGGAGGTACAAACAATATCACAGTTCAAGCTAGAGCACCGGTCCACATGGAAGCGGGTGAATATGATGTATCCGTCAATGCAGTAGTCAGAAAGGTCGCTGGCGTTTCTGCAGGCTTTTTAGCACAATCTGACTCTGACAACCATATAATCACAGTGGATTCTTACACTGATTGTAGTATTTACGATACACCTGAAGAGGTTAAGATTGGTGCAGATAGAACGATGGGTTTTGATTTCACTTTAGAGTGTAGCAGCAATGTAGATGCTTCGTTGGATATCAATTTCATTATGATTGAAGTAGGAAAAGTAAGTTCCAATAATTCTGGAGCGGTGCATTGGCCAGATGGTTTTGAGGACAAAAGTCCAGAGTGTGTTCTAGAGGCTAAGGTTGGTTATACATTACACGATTGCAGCTTTGTAGCTACATCCACTTCTCTGTCACTTTCATCTCTTGATGTATGCTTGGGGATTCAAACAGAGGCTGAAGAACTGCCAAATTTCTGTTCCTCAAATATGATTAACGTCGAGAAGAGTTTACTGGGTGTAGGAGCTTCAGGACCGTTTGGAATATTGATTACAATTATTTTGACAGTATGTATCGTATCGGTGTCTTACCTATTTTGGAAAAGGAGATCTTCTGAGTATGATGCCTTAGAATGATTGTCCTCATTAACAAAAATACAATTTTGCTTTCTTAGAAAGAATCTAAAGAAAATTGCGTCGATTCATCAGTTTCTTGTTTTGATTGATTTGTTACTTCTTCTACTTGCTGTACTGGCTCTGGGATTTCTTCCCATTCTTCGCTTGGTAACGATTCATCGAATGCAGCGAGAATCTTTTTTGCCTCCCTTCTTGATTTAGGAATCCCGTGCAAAGATAGGTGGTCTTCGCCACTCAATCCCAAATTCATAGCCAAAGAAAAGTCCTCTGGATTTCCTCCAAGCGATTCATCGTGAACTGCAAGGAGATTGGGCCAGAGGTCTTCTCTAACAGCCGCTTTACTAGCTCCTGACTGTTCTGCCAGAGATGCTACAACACCAGATGTTCTCCATGCTTCCCCCCCTCTCCTTAGGAAGTTAGGATAAGTTAGGAAGGGGTCGGAAGCGGAATCCTCTCTTTTGGCAGATACTGCAGCTTGAGATGATAGAGAAGAACCCCAATACCACGAACGATATGCTCTATTGGTAAACTTGGTCGCCAAGGCACGATCAGCAAGCACCATCGCTTGGGAAATTCCAGCCAATTCTCTGGTATCGAAAACCGATTGATTATTCCAGACAAACCATGCTAACATCTCATCAGGGTCTTTATCCGAATTCATTAGCAATTGATTGGCAATTCGTCCGTTATTTGCTGAATAAACTTCTCGAAGCGCTCTGAACACATCGATTTGTGAGTCTCTCTCTGCAACCTCGGCTAATGCTCTAACATCCTCTAGAGCGATATGCTCTCCGCCTATTGCAGCCGCCGCTTGCAAATCTCTAACTAATGCTCGTAAATCTCCCGGATTGTTTTCAATAAGCGCCTCTACTGCTTCAGGATCCATGGATAGTTCTTCACCATCCAAGACTCTATGTGCAATTCTCCTCATGTGTACCTTACCGACTCGTTTGAATTGGATATTTTCTGCCAATCGCATTACTCTGTCTCTATTACGACGCCATTGCCTTCCTGAACCCCACAATCTCATTGCATCGTTGCAAGTCAGTATCACAGGTTGTTCGGTAATCTTGAGCAAATTCAAAAGTTCTGCCTTACCACCCGAATCTCCCTTAATAGTCGATTTTTCTTCCTCTTCCGGTGAGAGGATTTTGTCGATTTTATCTTCAGAGACTTGAGCGAACCCGCCAGATAAGTGGTCTACTTCATCGAGCAAAACTACTGTTTTCTCACCAACATTTCCACCAGCAGAAAATGCTGATAGTGAGATATGCTGACTTCCTCGGGTGGCTGCTCTACGAATGGCGGCAGCATTTCTTTCCTCGGAGGCATTCAATTCTATAATCGACCAGCCTCGTTCTTTCGCGACTGCCTTAGCAAGAGTAGTCTTCCCAACTCCTGGTGGTCCAACTAGGAGCAATCCACGTTTATCTGGAATTTTTCCTGATGACCATCTATCCAACCATTGAGCTATCATACGAAGTTGGGAATCATTACCTTCCATCTGAGACATGCTGCTTGGACGATATTTCTCCGTCCAGTCCTCAATGGCCCCGGCTACGCTCACGTACCTATCCTATCTTGGAGCCTCTTGAAGATTGGTGGCCATATTCTACTGGAACTGCCATTCATTCAGAACAATTCTTGCATGGTTCCGTTAGTCATTCGTGCTAGAATCTCATCGACAAAGGCTCGTACCTGTAATTGGTCATCTCGCCTTCTAATGGTCACGCTTCCGTCTTCGAGTGAAGTGTGATCAACGGTTAATGCCCAAGGGACACCTATCTCATCAGCGCGTGCATACCTTCGACCAATCGATTTACTCGAGTCCATCTCGGACCTAGAATGAGGGAGTGCATTAATCGCTGAAGTAATCTCTCTTGCTAATTCCGGCATACCGTCTTTGTCGAATAATGGCAGTACAACACAATCCACATTGGAAATACCTTCGGAGAGTCTGAGGAATGTGTAAGCCTCTCCTTCCTTTTCGGCTTCTTCGTAGGCGTGGTCAAGAACATGCCAAATAATTCGATCAATACCAAAAGCAGGTTCAATTACATGAGGGGTGAACCATTCTCCACTAACGTTAACGGTCTCAATTCTTCTTTCCACCATGGTTTCATCAATACTCACTGAATTACCATTAGCTAATTTCAATTCAAAGGGTAAAGAATCTGGTAATTCGATAAGTGCTTCAAGAGCAGAAACCACAGCACCTGCCTCACCTCTGAAGGTTGGGCCAATTACTGCTCCATTGGGGACTAATCTGTCCAGTGTTTGTGTTCTAGGCTGATCAAATTGCCTCCAAGCCCTAAGTGACTTGGTATTGGAATGAGCCTCGTGACTCTCTAAATCGTGGCAAGTTCGGTTAGCGATTCCGACACACTCTATCCAACCGTGTTCCCCATGTATTTCACAATCCCAGCAATCTTCTGCATAGTGTGCCATTTCGGTGCTAGCATGTTGTCGGAATCGCATTTTCGCAGGGTTAATTCCCACCTCTACCAAGAAATCCCAGGTCCTAGCCAAAAACCAGGCAACGGTTGGATGGCGTATTATTCCAGCATCTAGGGCAGCCCCGAAACTCATTCGCGACTCGCCAGCGTGAGGGCCATCTGGGTCAGGAACTAGGCTAATTATCTCCGTTCTACGATTTAAGTCGGCTATTGGAGGATTTTCAGGATCGATGAAATACTCTAACTCTGCCATGTTAAATTCTCTTAGGCGAATCATTCCTTGTCTAGGGCTAATTTCGTTTCTGTATCCCTTACCTGTTTGAATGGCTCCAAAGGGTAATTTCTGTCTGAAATGGCGGTATAATGCCGGGTATAGCATGAACATACCTTGAGCGGTTTCAGGGCGCATGTATGCAGTCCTCCCAGCGCTCATTGCGCCTATTTTCGTTGAAAACATCAGGTTCATAGGTTGGGCGGAAGTCCACACAGATTCACTACATGATGGGCATTCTATTCCAGTTGATAGTAACTTATCGATTTCATCCGAATTCAAGGAATCTGCATTAGGGTGTAGATGCTCGACTAGATGGTCAGCACGAAAAACAGAACCACAACCTTTGCATTCTGTCATCAAATCATTGAATTCACCAACGTGGCCACTAGCCACTAAAACTGCCTCAGGGGTTATGGTGGGTGAATCGATTTCCACAATGTCGCCATGACTTAACCAGTGGTCTACCCACTTTTGGGTCAATCTTCTTCTTATCGAAGCTCCAACTGGCCCATAGTCGATTAGACCTGAAACTCCACCATATATGTCGAATGCTGGGAGTACTACTCCCCGACGCCTAAGCATGGCAGACATTCTCTCTAAGCGACCCTCGTCAGCCATATCCAACAGTTCGGCGACTAGCCCATCATCTTTCAAGCCATTCTCCGATAGTTGTAATTAGTGTCAAAATGCAATGTCGGATGGAAAATTCGAAATTTACAAAATTACCTATGTTTTCAATGATTTAGGCTATTCCAGTACACAGTACTGTATGATTTTCCCAACGAAGTATTCATGTAGGGAATTAAGCCCCTGTGTAGACATAGTGTGAGGGGAACTAATGCCTAAAATTGAGTATGTAGAGGATTCATGGGATACCGAGCAGTTGCTCGATAGCCTTTCTCCACCCGTACGCAACTGGTTCAAAGATAAATTTCCCGATTTCACTGACCCCCAGAAACTTGCAATTCCACGTATTTTGAAGGGAGAACATCTGTTACTTTGTTCACCAACAGGTTCTGGAAAAACCCTAACCGCATTTCTTTCAATTATTGATGATCTAGTCCGCAGATCGTTAGACGGAAGTTTAGACAAATCTGTTCAATGTGTGTACATATCACCAATCAAAGCATTGGCAAATGACATACAGAAAAATTTGATTGGTCCTTTGACTGAAATCAGAGAGAGATATCTTCCAGGAAGAGCGAAGGAAATCAAAGTTGGTCTAAGAACAGGAGACACTCCTCAAAAAGAAAGAGAAAAGATGTTGAGGTCACCACCTCACATTCTCATTACTACTCCTGAATCACTTGGTCTTGCTCTAGCTTCTAAGCGATTTAGACCTCTGTTAAACGACTTGAAATGGATGGTTATTGATGAGATGCATTCATTGGTACCCACTAAGAGAGGGACACATCTTGCATTGAGTTTAGCGTTGATGGATAGTGTAATTGATTCCGATGTGCAACGTATTGGCATATCAGCAACCATGGAACCGTTGGAAGCTGTTGCGGAGTTCTTGGTCGCTTCTGATTCTAGAGAAAGCGATACAGAGCCTCAACATGTTGCGATAGCGAAGGTATCTGGTTCAAGAAAATTGGATCTTGACATCATACTACCAACACCTCGATTTTCTTCACTTCCTATCAAGGAAGTACTCGATCATAATGTAGAACGCATCAAAGAAATAGTTGAGGCTCATACTACTACACTTGTTTTTGTAAATACTAGGCAAATGACTGAAACTACTGTTCAGAAATTGAAAATTCTAGGCACAGCGGGTGTAGAGGGTCATCACGGTTCTATGGATAAAGCGATTCGCTTAGATGTCGAACAACGACTAAAGAATGGACATCTAAGATGTGTAGTTTCCTCCTCGTCTTTAGAAATGGGAATTGACATTGGTTCAGTTGATTGTGTTGTTCAGGTAGGCAGCCCTGGTTCTATAGCAACTGCACTGCAAAGAATAGGCCGAGCGGGTCACCAAGTGGGAGGTCTTCCAAGAGCTAGGTTCCTACCAACTTCTCCACAAGATTTACTGGAAGTTGTAGCGTTGCAAAATGGAATTTTACGTGGTTCAATGGACCTACTAAAATTCCCCGAAAATTCTCTTGATGTTTTAGCTCAATTTATGATTGGACTTACTATAATCCAAGAATGGGATATAGATGATGCATACGAGTTAGTCACTGCTGCGTGGCCATATAGAGCACTTCCATATGATGATTATATCGAAGTATTGGACCTCCTAGAGGAAGAACGTAGAGTTTGGGTGGATTGGGAAGATAATCGCTTTGGTAAGCGAGGATATGCTCAGATGATCTATTACACAAACATTGGAACAATCGCTCCTGACAATAACTATCTCGTATTTACTTCAGATGGGACACTTGTTGGTCAATTATCTAGTGGATTCGTCGCTAGTTTGAGAAATGGCGACGTATTCCTTCTAGGTGGGTCAACTTACCGAGTTTCTAGTGTTCAAGGGACTAGAGTAAACGTGACATCGGCTACAGGTTATCGTCCAACAATTCCTTCATGGGCAGGTGAAGCAAATTCGCGTACCAACGAGTTAAGTTACGAGGTTTTGGATGTACTAGACCGGGCATCCCATATGGTACGGATGGGTCGTGATGTAAGGCCTCTTTTGATGGACGTTTATGGCTTGAATAAGCCAATAGCAAATGCTCTAGGAAATTATCTTGATGAGCACTGTGCTACTACATTCCAAGTTCCGAGTAGAGATCGAATTATCGTAGAACAAGTAGCAGCTCCTCTTCCAACATACATCGTCACAACTTGCAGAGGTAGAGCGTTTAATCTAGCACTTGGATATTTATTTGCTGGAATTGCTGTAAGAGACAACGTTCTAGTCAATGAAATATCATTTGATGAAAATGGGTTTATGATAAAATTAAGTCATGAGGTTGAAATTTCAAAAATTCCAGATTTATTCAGGGATGATTCTAGTAGAGAAGTTCTGCAAAGATATATGTTAGATTCGCAATTATTTGCAAAACGGTTCCGTGAAGTTTCAAGCCGCAGTATGCTTAATCCGCGTAGGATTGGGGCTGATGAAGTAAGTCCGAAACAATTCCAAACTCGAGCGGAACAGATCTTGCGTGCGCATCGTCAAATGGAAGATTCAGTAGTAATTAGAGAAGCTATGAATGAAATTATGAATTTCGATTTAGAGATGAAGGAATTGTCTGATTTCATCGCTAGAATGGACAGTGAAAATGTACGAATTGTACATCGTAAAGTGAAGATGCCTTCTCCACTTGGAATGACATTATTCATGTCTTCTTTCGAAGATTTGCTCAGTCTAAGAACTCGGGCCTATCTCATCAAAGATATAGATCCAGAGATCTTGCGAAGATTGCTGGGCGCTAGGTCACTTGCTACCGACTTAGATCGTGAAAGACTAGCTCAGTATTACCAAGATAAGGTCGCAGTTCCTGACTCTCCCTCTGGGTTATTGAGACTTATGGATATGGGAGGCGGGCTGGAAAAATCACTAACACACCCGCTTTATTCTGAGAAGTTGAAAGATGTCGAATTCGAACAACTTAGAGAATGGGTTTACGAATTGGCAGAGCGAGGTTTGGTTACCAAGGTCCGGAATACCGGGTTAGAACAAATCGATGACAAGTGGTTCTCAGAAAGAATGGCTGGAGTACACGGAACTCTTGGGTGCCTAGCAGCTTCTGGGGCTGATGAAATGGATGACCTCAGGGCTCTCTATACAGGTGGCCTGACCTTTGATATGGGAGTTGATTACAAGGATGGAAAACCAGCAACTTGGAAAGAAACTTATCTGTCTGATCCAATGGATTGTCTAAGGTTGAAATTATTGGATATGTTGGGCTCAGAAGGCCCTCGGACTTTAGACAAACTCGCCAGTAGATTGCCATTCCCGCGTGGTCAAGTAGAATCGGTTTTACAGGAATTAGAAATGCGTAATTTAGTATCTATTGGATTCTTTACTCAAACCGAAGATGGAGAATACATCCTCCGCGTAGATGAGTATAGAATCACCGGAGGTCAAGTCGAAGTTGTAGACTATCGAACTCTGCAAACTTTAATTTTACACAAATCATTTACTCAATATGATGAGCCTGCTGATGCGATTAGAAATCTGATTTTAGTTCAAAGAAGAGATGAGATGTTACATCGTGTTAAAGATTACAGATTCCGAGATTGGAAAGATATCAAGCACGATCCCGATGTTGTCAACGGGCGTTTGTTACACAATCGAGTGGGTTACACAATGGACGACCAGTTGCCATTAGTGCTTGGTCTAAGGGGTGACCCTTGGATTGGGCCACTTGAGGAGGAGTTACTGGAGAAGATACCCAAGGAAGGTATGAGTCGAATGGAATTATTCGATGGTTACCCTAAGGGTAAGGAAAATGCTCACATTCAAAGGTCATTGAAGAGTGCTCTATCAAATTTAGAGAGGCAGTTAATTATTGGGAAAAAATACATTGAGCTGCCTAATAGAAAACGCTCCCTTGCAGTATTCCATAGAATCTATGATAGGGTCAAACCGATGAAATTTGATGAGGCGGTTAAAACCCTAATCGAACGAATTGGTCCTGTTAGATTACACACACTGAGATTCTTTGTATCTCGACCAGTCGAGGAGTTGGCTGAAACTCTACGTGACTTAGAAAATGCTGGAAAAATTGCTAGAGTAGTCGCATTACAGCCAGACCCTACTGATTATTATTCCAGTCATGAAGACGCGGAGAAACTACTCTCTCCAATGGCAGAAGATCGGAAAATGAGAATTGTATCTCAATCAGACCCATTCTGTTCACGTTTTATTCAAGAAGTCCGACTAATGCTCAAGCAAGGCTGGTATCACCCTGTCTTCAAAG
>MDUO01000008.1_pt1 | contig 16888 bp, 16 predicted proteins | sample 811271 | NCBI WGS metagenome assembly MDUO01 (sample SAMN02905556, study PRJNA254808) | marine metagenome | biome: ocean; feature: oxygen minimum zone; material: water; isolation source: 30 m water sample from station 6 | place: Mexico: oxygen minimum zone off the coast of Manzanillo ... | reverse complement strand
CAAAATTCGGTCACTTGACCAGATATGTCTGATGGAAACTGCCTCGACAACCAATAATGGCTTGTTTAGTTTTATTGAGAGGGATATTGAATGTTCCAATGCAGAGTTGTAATGGTACCTTCTGGAAGCGGTCATCCAGTATAGTACGAAGTTACCATCTGGATTAATTGGATATTCATTGATAGTGTGAACGCGGTGGCTGCAAGAGCCGAAGGTTTCAGAAAACTCCTCGTTCATCGGGATTAGTAACTTACCTGCGCTATATAACTGAGTGTTTTTCTAATCGGTTCATCGAAAACAGTCTTTCATAAGGTGATGCTGTTACGTGGCAATTGAATGACGATACAAATAGACGATATTACACCTGTCCCAGTTGATTCCGACTCATTTCTCCCAACCGAACACGGGAATTTCAGAATCAGGGTGTTCGTTGGGCCTGATGGTAAAGAACACAGCACACTATACACAGGCGATATTTGCAATCCCACAAACACCCCAATAGTTCGCATTCACTCTGAATGTCTTACAGGAGATGCGTTTGGCTCATTGAAATGTGATTGTGGCCCACAACTAAATGCTGCTATGGAAAAAATACAGGAAGAAGGATGCGGTGCGATTGTTTATCTTCGTCAAGAAGGTCGAAATATTGGCCTCTACTCAAAAATTCAGGCGTACGCTCTTCAAGATCAAGGACACGACACTCTTGATGCTAACCTACTTTTGGGACTTCCAGCAGATGGACGCACCTACGATGTAGCTGCCGAAATGCTGAAAGATTTGGGAATGCATAAGATTAGACTGATGACAAATAATCCGCTAAAAATTAACGGACTAATCGATAATGGAATCACTGTAGAAAGTAGGGTTGAGCATGTCGCTGGTATCTCCAACTTCAACAGTGAATATCTGGCAACCAAAGGAGCAAGGATGGGGCACCTTCTTGACCTCGATTAGATTAAATCAAACATAAATTGAGAGGGTATCGTCATGCAGTCACTAGTGGGAACAACAGCACCTGACTTTTCTGCCTTAACGAGCGAGGGTGATGAATTCAGCCTTAGCGATTTAGATGGGCGGTGGAAAGTTTTGTTCTTCTACGCTGAAGATGGTTCACCCACTTGCAAAAGGGGCTGCCTTTCATTCAAAGAACAATACAATATTTTCAGTTCTCTAGAGCCCCCTGCAGAAATTATCGGAATCAGTCAGAATACCGTGGATGAACATAAGGAATTCAAGGAAGAATTACAATTGCCTTTCATTTTATTATCGGATCCGGAACGAAAAATTGCTGAAAGCTATGGCGTTCCTGTACATCTAGGAAAATTCCCTTCAAAATCTTCTTTCGTGATTGGTCCTGACAATAAAATTCACTTTGTTTATGATTGGTTATTCAGGCCTCGTCAACATGTAGCAAAAATTCTTCGCTCACTCAGTAGTGTAACGAGTTGATACAATGAGTTGGGAACGCTTACTCATGGACGCTGGTCTCTCAGAAAGAGAGGTGAATACCGTGATGGTGCTATCCGATAGCCCCAATATGAAAGCAAGCGAAATAGCAAAAAAAATTGCTACAACTAGACTTGATGCATACAATTCTCTGGAAAAATTACAGAGAATAGGTATTGTTACCTCGACCGCTGATCGGCCAATGAGGTTCTCCAGCCCTCCAATAAACGAAGTTGTTTCTCACTTAATCGAAATCAACAAAGAGCAACTAAGTCGCATGGAGGAGAGTTATCAAAATTTAATCGCCGGAAAGGAAACTACTTCGTTCAAGGGCGAAAGTCAACTTGATGAACCGAAATTCGCAGTACTCAAAGAAAGGGTACACATATTGAAACGAGTAGAGAAAATGGCCGAGGATGCTGAAGAAAGTCTAACTTTGGTTTTGGGTAAATTTGGAATTCTTCAGTTATGTAGAAATCCGGCTTTGGCAGAAGTTAATTCCGCAGCAGAGCGAGGAATTGTTATCCGTGTACTTGCCCAACTGGACAGAAGAACTACCAGATTTTACAATGAGTTAAACGACATGATTGAGGTTAAACACTCAGATGATTTAGATGCTCAAGGAGCTGTTGTTGATTCATCTGAGGTTATTCAATATCTTACCATGGAGGATAACCCTGTTGGAAGAGGTAAAGAGGATGCTGCACTTTTTGTCGAGTCCGAAACCTTCGCTGAATCTCAACTCAACCTAATTGATGCAATATGGGAAGAAGCAATTCCATTCGAAACTGCCTCAAAGAGATTTACTGAAGAAAAGATTGTTGATCCTCTAAAGCTTACACTTGATAGTATGTCTTTCTTAGAAAAAATTAGAGAGGTTTTGGAAATAAATGACAATTTACCAGAAACTGATACCCCATTTAATCCAGATTCATTTATGGCATCTGGATTAGAGGTTAGTGAGGCCAGAAGAACTCTAGAAACTGGTGGAGTGCAAAGCCTCGCTGCGTTTGGAATTGATTTGACCTCACTTCTCCGCCAAGTCGGTAATAGGATTGGTCAAGAATTAGCCTTTAGCCTGAAAGATATTGATGGAAATATTGAATTTTTAAATGAAATGATGGATTGGTGGGAATATGCTGGACTTGGCAAACTTAGTTATGATTTAGATCCAGATTTCCACATCAAAGTAGAATTGTCAAATCAATCCAAAGACTCTGATTCATTGCCCCTATGGGCACTTGATGATGGAATAATTGAGGGGGCTCTAAATGAAAAGTACAATTCAGAAAGTGGAGTATTAATTCGTAGAGTTGAATCTCAAGATGATGATGAATTCTGTAGATACAATTTGATTATGTCACAGTAATTTTTTCCTATTTGCTTTGACTTTACCACAATTTCTTCCAAGTCTAAATGAAGTTGTTCTTGGACGCCAAAAAATCATTGAAAATAGACCCAAGATTATCCCACCAAAAACAAGTCCAGGCCATCCTGACCGAATATAACCTGGGCTTGCATTGAAGTAAGCCCAGACAAAAGAAGGAATAATTCCAAAAAATAAAGCAATTAGAAATTCTTCTTTGAGCAGAACTACGATGTCTCTGGTTTTTGGTAGAGTCTTTGGATTCTGATTGTAGTATTCATCATCCTGATATCGAACTAACCGAGCAAATTTTGATCCCTCCGAATCTCTTGCAATTAGTTTAGTTTCTGGCTTACCTGAAGACCATTGCTTGGTTATTCGGAATGACCAGTCATCCACCCAGTAAGGTCTGCCATCCAGTGACTTTCCCCAATAATTTCCGTTACATCTATCGGAAAGTTTCTCCAACTCTTGGCCGCCATAAATTAGTCCTTTTTGGTAAGCCAATTCCCATTCGGATTCTGAACACAATTGAGCCTCTTTATCTTCAATTAATTTTTCAGCATCGGCAATTGCAACCGGATTCTTGGATATAGAATATGAATAATTTATCTCAATCATATGTTTTGGCCCTACTCCACCAAATAATATTGAGCGGTTATCACTACCAACAATGGCTCGCCCCGGTGTAACGGAGACCCATTCGATGGTCATACTCAATCCTCTGCTTGAATCTGGCCGGTTTGAATCGCCCATTGGGAGGCATAAACACTATCATTTCCGAGAAGTTCAGAGTGTGTCCCACGTTCCACAATTGCACCATCTACCATCGAAATAATCTCGTCCGCATTACGGATTGTTGCTAACCTATGAGCTACACCGATGGTGATTCTCTTCTTACCGTTGGAACCATTTCCTCCACCGAAAAGAGATTGCTGTATTCGCTTCTCTGTTTCTGCATCTAGAGCAGCGCTAGCCTCGTCTAGAATCAAAACATCAGGATTCATTAGGAGTGCTCGAGCGAGGCTAATTCTAGCACGCTGACCACCTGAAAGTCTGACTCCTCTATCACCAACCATAGTGTCCATTCCTTCTTCCATTTCATCAACAAATTCCCACGCTCCGGCGGTTTCTAGTGCTAACTTAACTTCCTCTTCAGTTGCATCGCGAGCGTATGCTACGTTATCTTTCACAGTCCCAAAGAAAAGGAATGGGTCTTGGCTGACAAATCCAATTCGTGAGCGAACAGAATGGATTGTAAAGTCTGAAATGTTTCTTCCATTTATTCTTACTTCTCCCTCTTGAGGTTGGTAAAATTTCTCAACTAATTTTAGAATTGTTGACTTTCCTGCACCAGTGTGACCCATTATGCCTAGGAATCCACCTGACTGAACCTCAAAAGAGACATCGTTTACGACGTTAACATTCGTACTTGGATATGCGAAAGTAACCGAATCAAACGAAATCGATGTTATTGGTTCTTCTAAGTCCTCAGAGCCTTCCAAATCTGAAATTGATGGCTCAAGGTCGATAATTGCGAATACTCTTCGAGAGGCTGCTTCTCCCCTTTGTAATTGATTTAGTAACATTCCTAGAATGAACATAGGCATTGTCATCCTTGTGGAAATCAGCAGAAAAGTAACGAATTGTCCAACACTTATTTCTCCAGAATTCATAACCCAACCACCAGCAGAGACTAACAGCCCGAAGGAAACTCCTGCAACAACATATATTCCAGGAATGAATCGATTTCGAATAAATGCTGCAGATATTGCCTGATCTCTATAATCACCACTTTGCCCATCAATGCGATCCATCTCAAAAGATGTCGCATTGTAGGCTTGTACTACAGTTATTCCTGATAGTACATTTTCCAAAATCGCGACAATCCCACCGGTACTCTCACGTTGCTTTCTATATCTCCTCTGAACCCTTGTGGAGAACCAGATTACCATTGGTATGATTAGAACCAATGGAGCAAAAAGAATCATACAAAGTGTCGGTGACATCCAAAACAAAATAGCAAAAGCGGTTGCAAAAGTTGTGAAAATTCTGATTATACTTGTACTCGAATCAGATATTATATCCTCAAGTTGAGCTACATCCGCAGATAACACAGACATCAAATTACCAGTTTGTCTGGTCTCAAAATATGAAGCTTCCATTTCCATAAGTGATTTTGTGGCATCCATTCTAATATCGTGTTGAGCTTTGTAAGCAACTGATTGCCATAGTTGGTTACTAAGTCCCTGAAAAACTGCCAATGCTGTGAATGAAAGAAGTATAAGAAGGCCGAAACCTATCTCTGCAGAACCTATCGGTCCAATTTCTGGTAACAAATCTGAAGACACAAAACTCTCGATCTGATTATTGGTAAATTGAGGATTATCAGGATTGTAATAATCGGCAGCCATTCCAATTGCGATAAATGGGATTAGGTCAAAAGCACGAGCGCCCATATTTGCGATTAAACCCCCTAGAGCTCTCTGCCAATATTTTGTCACGTAAGGAACTATTTTCCAGATTTGACGACCGACAATCTGTACCTCGTCCTCTGTATCGGAGGAATCACGGGCAATTCCCGCCGCCATCGCCTTTGTCATTGAATTAGCCCCCTCTATTTGACCTATGAATGCTTCACTGCCGTGCAGACCTACGGTCTGCACGATGGTAGTCAGAATTTGTTGGTGCGCTCGCCGGGATTTGAACCCGGGCAAAGAGGTTGGAAACCTCTTGTGCTACCCCTACACCACGAACGCGCAACCCGCCGATTGAGGACTAGTCTTTGACCGATTCGGTGTGCTAACTAAGCGTCAGAGGTCGCTGGATTTCAAAAAGGGAGGTCGTTTCGGAGACTTATGCTTCTAAGGCAGAGGTTCGGTATAGCGATGTTATTCATCTTTTTACCAATCAATGTTCCACTTTGGAAGATGGTCTGTGAAGTAATTGGTTACAATCTACCTTTGGGTGATCTTCAACTATTCTTTGGATCCTTGATTTTGTTTGTAATTGGAGGATTTTTTACCTTCACGCCAAAACTAAAATCTCCATTTGATTGGAATTAAAATTCTATACCATACAATTGACTTGGCCATTCTGAGTGGATTTTTAGTAGAATATTTTCTACTTCATCTGGACTATACTCAGCCATTAAGGAAGAGCATAATTCGTTGGTTCTTTTTGGAATTGTTTTCGGTCCAAGAACCGCACCTGGCCTTCGAGGGTCATCTAGAAAATCAGTTTCCATACCCCATGGAGCTGATGCATTTGTATGACTCGACATTATTCCTTGTATACTCCCTCTACCAACACTTACTGTGCAACATAAACCATGCGTGAATTCACTAGAGACATTTGCAGGTGCATAGTGTCTAATCGCCTTCTCAAGAGGAAGCCCCGCTTTGATGGCCATTTGTGATAATTCAGAGTAAGTTTGGGCACCTGCATCTTCAACATGCAATTGAATAGGAACTTTCGCGGACCCTGCCTCAGCCATTATCTGGGTTAGATTTTCATTAGCATGACGCCAAGTTTGCTCATTTACTTGGTAATGTGGCCTTCCTACCTCACCGAGGCAGTGTGCCTTTCCTTGTTCGATTAGATCTAGAGCAAGGTCAATCGAATCTAGGTGTAATTCAGTACTTTTTTTAATACCTAAATCAGATATTTGTTTCTCCCACACCACCGGGTGTGGTCCTAGTGCCAATCCTACAGTTATGGCGAATTTTTTCCGGACCTCTTCGGCCATCGAAATAGTCTCGGAATACGCTTTTCGATAGCCGTCTTTGTCAACCGGAAGTTTTCCAGAAAAATTCGGTTTGTGAACCAGAACTATCCCGGTTCCTCCGGTCTTTACAAATTCCTCTATCGCTGATAAATATCGATTGGAAGTATCAAGGTGAATGTGTTGGTCGACTACTGGACCTTGCCAGCGTCCGTCGACAATGAAAGTCATGCCAATGCGCCTTCCTCATCTAATTGTGCGGCCCAATGACGAACGGCCATTTCCGCAACCCGTTTGGAAGATTGCCCGATGACTACACCATGGCCGTTATTGAATACCAATAGACTGCAGTTATGTCGATTTGCATCGACTCGAATACAGCCAACCCTCTCATCCTTCTTAACATCAGTAAAGCGTGCAGCTGCAAGATCAAGCATCACCGCTCGGCCAAATGAGAAACTGACCAACATATCTCCCACTTCAGAGTGCAATCCGTCTTCCGACATTCCGAGGCTTAGAAGAAGTTCTTGCATTACTAACCGAGCAACTTCTAACCTAGCTATTCCATGGACTAAAACGCTACCCGATTCCTCAATGACAAAGGTCGCTCGCGGTTCCTTGTGGCTAATTACTACCCATGGGCCTGACTTTATTCCCTTGGCGAGTTTTACCGCATCATCATGGTTAATTGGAATGCCTGGAATAAATCGAAATGTCTGTGTCTCAACATTAACTTTGATTCTGGTATCTTCTTCCAAAACTAATCCTCCTGTTGTTCCATCATCGTCATTGATTCTGCATCCGGACATTCCTCGAGGGCCTTCAGTAAAGAAGTCATTCTTGGTTGGTGAACGGGGACCAGCAGAGTTGGTCCTGTAGCATCCGTTTCATCAACCCTACTCTCTCTAAGATTTTCTAAAGCCCCTCTCATTCTAGCAACCATCCGCGATGACCGAGTCCCGATTAAATTAGTACTCAGGCCCTTATTTTCTTCCTGCCACCAAGTTGCACAAGAGGCCGCGGCCGCACCCAGCTCAGTGTCAACTCCCTTAGCGGAATCCACCCGACTTACATTTTGGCTACGTAACCTCTTCCAACGTCTACCGATTGTAATGCTTGAAATAAGTGAACTAATTGTTACTTGTTCATCTGCTGCTTTAGTCATCCAATCAACCCAGGGCTCATCCTCCATTGAGGGTTCAAGGGCAAAAACAGGTATCCCACCTCTAGCATTTTTTGCATGATGAAGTAAACGCATAGGTTCGGGATCAGGTATGCTTGGTCCATCTATCTCGTAAATTGTGAGATCTTCTAGAAGTCTTCCGAGAACTGTGCCGGATGCCAAGGCTGCAGAAACATGCACACCTGGACTATCCTGGTCTTCTTTTTCTTCTTGTGGCCATCCACTTATTTCTTCCTCTGAAGCCAAAAGAGCCAATCCATCCCAATGCTCTCTTGTTCTAAGGGAAGCAGGCATCCTAACACAAGGAAGATGTGGCCAGAGGCAAATTTTTCCACCGTTTGGGTCTTCAAAAACCACCGGGTTCCAGACCAACTTGGTTACGCTCACATATTGCCGAACCCACAGTAGGGCTTGACTTCAACGGTTGAATAATCCCTTCATCAACCTGAATTTATGTGGTGGGATTCAAGGAGGGTGAGTGTCCGGAGTATCGTGAGAGAGATGTCTGAACCGCGCTCCTCCGAACCCGTTGTGCTACTGAATGAAGTGTTTCCAGGGGATACAAATGCGCTCGACACCCTGTTTGGAGGCCGATTGATGTCTATAATGGACACTGCAGCGGGGATGTCAGCTAGCCAATTTGCACACAACGAATTCGTAACTGTATCTGTTGATGCTCTGAAATTCAAACGCCCGGCTTACCAAGGTGATGTAATCAGAACTATCGCAAGAGTTGTTTGGACTAGTCGAAGGACTGTAGGAGTATTGGTACGGTCTTGCAGAATGACACGTTCGAATTGGGACCCTGAAGAAATTTGTTCAGGGTTCTTCTTTATGGTTGCGATAGATGATTCAATGCGACCAGTAGAGGTACCACAGTTTAATCCAACTTCCGAAGAGGAGAAAGAATCCTGGGATTCTGCACAAAGAGCAAGAGATGCAATGCGTTGATTAGGAAATGAATCTAATCGTAAGTGGATAATTGTACTCTTGGCCTGCGTTAAGAGCAGAGTTTGCATTAATAGCCCAAATAATATACATCAACCAATGAACCGGGAAAGTGAGGCAACCAATTAAGATTACAAACAAAAAACTGTGAACAATTGCTGCAATTAGGAAAGTTAGCGAAGCATTGGTTGCTTCTCTTATATGTGATTTTAGAAATTCATCATCGCCATTGTAAGTCGCATAAATTAGAACCGGTGCAAGGAATCCAACTAATGGGCCCAAAATATGTGCTAAACTTCCTAAACTTCTATCCTTACTTTCATTTTGTAATTTAATCACCGGAGGTCTATCATCAGCGTCCTCTGACATAATATTGACAAAAGGCTCGTTTCTTAAGAAAACTTCTACGTCACCATGAATCGGACCTTTGATGAGTAAATCGCTCTCCGCGTTCCTCATGCCAGTACTAAATGTAGCCTTTGTCGGCAGCGAAGAACTCGCGAAATCACTGGCAAAGTCTAACGATGTTAGAGACATTGAATCATATGTCTACAAGGAACAGAGAAATGGAGAAACCTGTGTTATATCTCTTTTGAGGCCACTTAGACATCCTGAGAGAATCAGGCCTCTTCTTTCAGTTCTAAACGTTGCAGAAATGGGAATTGTTGAAATTTCCAAAGTTGATGCCTCTATTGGTGAAATTCTTGTCTCTTTCGGCTCCGCTGGGATTGAACGAGGACTGGCAATAATCAATCCAAAAGAAGGAGATTGGGTTGATTCTCAACAAGTCAAAATGATTCTATCTCAAGCCGGCCTGGATAATTGGAATCTTTACGAAAGTATGCCAGATTTACACGATTTAAGAGAGGAAATTTTCTCACATCTAGATTCTTCAGATTCATTTGATTCTTCGGCTAGTTTAGTATTACCAATTGATCAACATTTCAATGTCAAAGGAGTCGGATTAGTCGCCATTGGATATGTTCAATCAGGTTCGGTCAACAAGCATGATGATGTTGTCATTCTACCAGCCAATGAGGAAGGAGTAGTTAGATCATTACAAGTCATGGATGATGATGTTGATACAGCTATCGCAGGTGACCGAGTTGGAGTCGCTTTGAGGAATCTAAGGGAAGAAGCATTACACCGAGGATGTATGATTACTCATTCTGAATCTGAGGCTTTAATCCGACATGAAAAATCAATAATCAAAATAGATAAATCACCGTTCCAAAAGAAAGATCTTTCTGTTGAAGATGTAATTCATGCAGCGGTGGATTTACAATTTGTTGTAGGTAGAATAACCGGAGTAGATGCAGAGAATTATTCGGTCGAATGGGAAACTCCTCTGTGGATTAGGAATGAAGGGGCACCTCGAATTTTAATCACCCAATTAGATGCTTCTCCAATGAGAATTATTGGAAGTGTAGAATCAATATCCCGATCTTAATCGACTGATTTTGAAATCAATAAAATCAACCACTCGGCTCTCCCAATTCACACGTACAAGAGGGTCGAAATGCTGGTTACCTTCCCGAGCAGTTATAGCCTCAAAGAGGCGCTCGGACAAATGGGATGTACTCAGCCGGGCGTAATGCCCGACTGGATGAAGGAGAGTCGGAGCTATTCGATAACCTAAATCTGGTCGGCATAAGTGGGAGATTTTGCGGAATCCTCACTGAAAGGCAGTTGACATTTGAAGACTATTCAGGATATGGCATTAGGGTCAACCTCTCAAATATCTCGACCTTGAGAAATATCAATGTTGCAAGACTACCAAATAGCTTCCTTACAATTGGAGCAGTGGGGGTATGGGTGGGGGCTACGATAATTACTCCTCCACTTGGTTTAGCCATAGCTGCAACAGGTGGGCTCTCGATATTGGGATATTTTACAATGAAAACTCCCGTTCTTTCAATTGAGACGAATGCTGGAGACAAACATCTCGTCACTGGAACTCAATCCGAATTACTTCGGTTATGCATGATGGTGGATAGAGTGATGCATGGCTCTTCTGTAGAAGAGGCAAAAGCGGGTCTTAGAGAATTAGAACTAGAAAGAGAGAAAATATTGGCGGAAAATCAGCCAAAGGCATTGATTGCTGCTCCTCAGAATATGGAAAACTTCGAGCCTTCAAGTTATCAATCAGAACCTATTACTGCGTCGATTGGCCACCAAGAAATGACTGTAACAACTCCCTTGAATTCGGCCCCATCAGTAAGTCAGTTTGGAGATACAGTAGCTCAAGAAGGAGGGATTTTCGCCTCACTCGAGGCTATAGAACCCGCTATCACACCATCATTCGAATCCACTCAGCCCAGCAACTCAATAGACACACCATCAGCGTATGAGAGAGCTTGGGGGCGTCAAGAATCTCCTGATTGGTACCGTGAGAAGGAATCTGGAAATTCTCAAGAAGATAGAATCGGAGAGGCAGTATCTGATGCACTCGAGTCCTTCGATATGTTTGGAGAAGGTGGAATGTTTGATATTGATTCTCCAACCTCAACTGCAATCTCTACCGTTTACTCTGAACCTGAATCAACATTAGACTTCAATGAGATTAACAGAGGGCAGTATACTAACCAAACCGAATTGGCTGGAACCCATGCTTCGACAACCTATTCACCTCCTACTATATCTACTCCAAATAGACCATTATCTAGTTCGGAAATGATTCGCTCTGCTCAATCCAAACATGGAAATTCTCAGCCCTTTAGCAACGCAAGTAGAAGCCTTCCAACCCCAACTGAATCAGCAGTTCGTGAAGAATGTAGACCCGGTTTAGTAAAGACTGCAAAGGCTCATTCCGCTTGGCAAAGCGAAAATGCAAAGCGAATGTTATCGGCACCAACCACTGAACCAGAAAATTTTGGTGACGAGTTTCCTGCAGTATCAAAGTTAGCAAACAGTATGACTAGCGGAAGGGTTAGAAGTTCTGTTGGAAGTCCAAAGAAACAAAATTGGTTAGCTTCACTACTATCTCCAACTCAGCCTAGAAAGGAATACGCCGATGTTTATGGAGATGAAGATGGCAGAAGCCAGGGAGAAGTGAATCGATTTAGAACAAGTCAATTACTGAGATTACGCTCTGATCAAGACCACCAGGCGGATGTTGTAAGTAGAGCCAAAGAGGGTATGACAAATACTGGACCATCCTCGGCTAGGGATGCTCTCGACAATGTAGTTTCTAGAGTCTCCTCCGGGGAAGAACGAGAAGCAACCAGCAAATCTCGAAGTGAAGGATTGCGATTTTCTCAACTGAGACCAACAACTCAGAAAGGTGATGGAAGATTGCCAGGAATTCGTCAATTAAAGTGAATTTTTACTTAATTCCAGCGATTCTTCGATATCGATCTACTCTTGCATGATATGAGCCACGATCGATAGAAGCGATTCCAGAGGTGCCTATTCCTTCTAAGGTAAAGGATGAGGTGACTGTAGCATGAACCAGAGCATTCCTAATCGCTTCAATATCAGTCAATACTCCGGGCCTTCCAGCGAGGTAAGCCAAAAATGACCCAGCAAAAGAATCACCACATCCGGTTGGGTCAATTATCTCACTGGTAGGATAAGCGGGCATTGCTAGAGTACCAAATGGAAGCATGGCTAGAACACCTCCACTTCCCCTTTTTGCAATTAAACAGCGAGGGCCGGGGCCAGCGCCCGAACCACCATGTAAGGCTTCACCGGAGATTATTGATTTCATAGCCCGTGGTAAAATTTCATCCCCTGCTATAGAACAAACCTCTTGTTCATTTATCACCACTACATCGACTTTCCTCATTGCCTCACTAAGTGTCTCAAATTCAGTTTCAATCCACAACATGAAAGTGTCCAAGACTGTTAATTGAGCACCTGGGCATTGATCTAAAACAGCAAGCTGAGATGCAGGATGAGTACTTGCACAGAACAATACTTGGGGATTATCCCAAACTTCTGGTAAAATAGGTTTGAAATCTCCTAAAACATTTACTTCGGTTGCTAATGTTTCCACAGATTCCATTGCGCCCTCATACTTTCCTGCCCATCGGAAAGTTTCTCCCTCTGCGCGAACTACTCCAGCCAAATTTAATCCAGCCTTTTCTAAAATCATCTGGTCATAAACTGCAAAATCATCACCAACAACTCCAACCAAACCCACCTTAGTTGGTTCTTCATTCATTGTTCTGAGGTGAAAGGACGCCGCAAGTCCTGAGTATACAGCAGCCCCTCCCAAAAGGTCTGAACCGCTGGCTTCTGGGGTTTGGATATCGTCATATCCTATCGAACCAACGATTACCATGTCCACATTTAATCACCTCAATTTAGTAAGTTCGGATGTTCCTCAAGATACCTGATTGTAACATCTCTGTTTCGGAAGTCTTCTTCTGAAAGTATCGCTCTATGTAAAGGAATGAGTGTTTCAACTCCTAAAATCATAGTCTCCGCGAGGGCTGCATCAAGCCTTCTAATTGCCTCATTCCTATCACTTCCCCAAACGATTAGTTTAGCGAGTAAGGAGTCGAAAGATGGAGGCATATCATATCCTGTGTGAGCATGTGTGTCCACCCTAACACCTGGACCAGCAGGCCAATGACATTCCCAAAGTCGACCAGGAGATGGTTCCAACGTTCTCGGATCTTCGGCATTGAGTCGGGCTTGGATTGCATGCCCTGATATCTGAATTTCCTCTTGTGAAAGTGGAAGACTTTCCCCTGAGGCCACTCTAATTCCAAGAGATACTAGGTCGTGCCCAGTAATCATTTCCGTAACAGTATGCTCTACCTGAACTCGAGGGTTAACTTCGAGGAAGTAGAACTCCCCATGAGAATCCCTAAGGAATTCGAACGTTGCAAGTCCCTTGTAACCGACAGCCTTGGCCCCTGCTACAACTCGTGCGCCTATATCGGCTCTAACTTCTTCAGAAAGCCAGGGGCCTTCTTCCAAGATTTTTTGGTGACGGCGCTGAATCGAACAGAATCTCTCTCCAAAATGGATAGCGTCTTTACCATCTCCAAGGACTTGAAACTCAACATGTTGAGCGCCTTCGATGAATTTCTCAAGAAATACCCTATCATCACCGAAGGCTGAGAGGGCTCGGCCTTGACATAGATTTAGTGCAGATTCGAATTCATCGGCTGAATCTACAACTTGCATACCGATACCACCACCACCGGCGGCCGCCTTGATGATAACCGGGAAGCCGATATCATCGGCAATTGCAGCGGCTTCCGTTGGATCGGATACCGGCCCAGGAGAACCTTTGGCAATTGGTAAGCCGGCCTTGGACATAGTTTCTCTAGCGGTAATTTTGTCGCCTAAAACCCGCAATACTTGCGGGCTTGGCCCGATAAAAGTAATTCCTTCTTCTGCCAGACGTTCCGCGAAAATCGGATTTTCTGCAAGGAAACCATACCCAGGGTGTACTGCGTCAGCTCCTACATCTTTTGCAGCAGATACAATCGCCTCGATGTCTAAGTAGGATGCTAAGGGATCATCTCGGGCAATATGAATCGCTTCATCAGCGAGACGAACTGGTGTTGTGAGTCTATCTTCACGACCGTGAATCATTACCGCCTCGATTCCTAATGTTCTCAATGAACGCAATATTCGCAAGGCTATCTCGCCTCGATTGGCAATCAGCACCCTGCGGAACATCAATCCTCGCTGTAGGTTGAATCCTATGTAGAGTTCGGCGACCGCCATTGGCGGTCGAGAAGAGCAAAAACTGCGAATCAATAGACGTCTCGCAAATATCTCTTGTCGGTTTTCATCATTCCAACTTCAACAAATTCCTTTGCCTCTTCCGGCGACATATTACCATGTTCTGAACATATATCGATTAATGTTGAATGCACATCTTTTGCCATGTAATTCTTATCTCCACAGATGTAGAAATACGCACCGCCATCAATCCAATTCCAGATTTCTTCACCGTGCTTTGCCATCAAATGTTGCACATACACTTTCTCAGCCCCATCTCGGCTCCAAGCGAGGTCGTGGCGATCTAGAACTCCTCGCTCTTTCCAGTCTTCCATTTCATCACGATAGTAGTATTCTCCGTCTTCTGTCCAGTCACCGAAGAAAAGCCAATTTCTTCCCTTGTCACCGTTTATATCTCGCTGTTGCAGATATGCGCGGAAAGGAGCAATTCCAGTTCCAGGCCCGACCATTATACAGTCTGTATTTCCATCCTCGGGTAAAATGAATGACCGAGTTGGCGACATAAAAACGCCAATTTCTGTTTCATCTACTCCACATCGGTCAGCAAGGAAACCTGTACACAAACCTGTTCGATCTCGATCATGATGAGAGTATCTTACAATTCCAACTGTCAAATGTACAGTTCCTAGTTCGTGCTCAGGACTACTAGCGATGGAATAAAGACGAGGCTTCAGCCTATCCATACCGTCTACTAATTGTTGTGCAGTAAATCCGATATGACCAAAGTCATTCATAGCATCGATATAATCTCGAGACCAAATATAATCTTCCATCGAATCTGCATTGCTGGTCAAATCTCTCCATAGAGCTTCGGCGGGATCACAAGCAGCGCCAATTTCTTCGTAACCTTCAGGGACATCTTCTCCCTCTCCTGTTCCAGTCCAATCTAGTACAAGCGAGCCATCGTCAGTTGACACTCTTTGTCTTCTAGAAATTCGTATTTCCACCGGTGCTTCTCCGCCTATTCTATTACCTAGATTTTGTATCCACTTCTTCGAAATTCGATGAATCTCTAGATGGTCAGTCAAGGCATCTCTGAGTGTAGCCTCTCCGAGATGGGTCTCGACCATCTCCTCTCCGCTGAAGTTGGCAGAAGACAACAATGCGTCTACTAATTCTGGTGGACATCTTGGAATTACACCTAGGGCATCACCAGCCTTGTATTCAAGGCCGGAATCTCCTAAATCAAAGACAATATGGCGTGTTTCCTTTCTGGAACCTTCACCATTGAGGACGAAGTTCTCAGTTAATTTAGAGGCATACGGATTTTTTGCACTCCAGTCAGACATAGTACTCACCAGCGTGCTGCCGACCCGAAGGCCGTTTATCAAACAAAGGGGATAAGGTTCGCCCGCGTAGCGGGCGTTGCGACCCGAATGGCTCAAGTCATAGACGCCACATGGAGAGTCATGCCTCGCGTGCAGTTCCTCGGCACTGGGAATGCATTTTCACCTCATGGAAGAATGCACGCGCTAGTTTTAATCGATGGAAATATATTGGTCGATGCCCCACCAACATTACTACCTCAATTACGACGTGGTGGAGTATCAAGCCATGAGATTGACCACCTATTGTTTACACATTGGCATGCAGATCATATGTTCGGGTTTCCATTCTTCATCTTAGAAAGAAAGGTAGTTTCCAATGCTGGAACTCCTTTGAATGTCTATCTCAGACCTAAGGGTAAAGAGATTCTCTCGAACCTAAGTCATGTTGGGTTTCCTGGAAGCTTGAATGAAGTTCTAAACGATGATATTAATTGGTTAGAAGAAGAATCTGGAGAATTACAAAATTCGGAATGGAGTTACGAAAGATTCCGAGTCGTACATACTCCTGAAACTGACCCGCATGGGTATATGTTGACTCACAAGAGTGGATTCAAATTATTGCATTGTGGAGACTCTGGACCTTGTGAGGGAATTGAAAATAGAGCATCTGAGGCCAATGTAATTTTGATTGAAATGGGCGTTCCTGATTTTGTTGATAGCCCTAACCACCATAACCCAAGACAAGTCAATGCCCTATCTGAAAGACACCCCGATGCAACAATTCTGGTAACACATAATTTTGCTGATGCGATTGGTCATGAAGGTGGTTTTCAATCACCCGAACTCAATGAAGGAATTATTCAATTAGAAGACGGTGATGAATTGATTATAGGTAATAATGGAGTAGAATTTATGTTAAAAAAAACTCATGAAAAATAACTTCTATAAATATGTGCACGTTCTAAACGGAATGAAAATAGAACAAAATTAAGCAAAATTATTTTCCAGTAAACGAAACTCTCGTAAGAAAAAACAATTACTATCGGTACAATTACAAAATACAACTTATGTCTAGGTGAAAAAAGTAAACTAATTGAGTAAATGAAATCAAAAAATTACAGAAATTATCGTTAATTTTGCAGATAATATGGATAGAAAACGAATCTGGAGAATTGCAAAACTCGGAATGGAGTTATGAGAGGTTCCGAGTAATACACACTCCCGAAACTGACCCACATGGCTACTTA
>MDUO01000007.1_pt1 | contig 16936 bp, 18 predicted proteins | sample 811271 | NCBI WGS metagenome assembly MDUO01 (sample SAMN02905556, study PRJNA254808) | marine metagenome | biome: ocean; feature: oxygen minimum zone; material: water; isolation source: 30 m water sample from station 6 | place: Mexico: oxygen minimum zone off the coast of Manzanillo ... | reverse complement strand
GCAGTACCTGGGTCACCGTCGTTCCAACTGTTATTGTTCAATAGAATCAGAGCACCAACAATGGTAATCCCAGAAATCGCATTTGCTCCAGACATCAATGGGGTATGTAGAGTTGGGGGGACCTTGCTAATCAACTCAAATCCGAGGAAAATTGCCAAAACAAAAACCGTAATGCTGCCAATCAATGCTGCAAGTGTCAAACTCATCCAACCACCTCGGACAATCGGGTTTGCTTAGCATGGATTTTCCCATCCATGCAAACCAGCACACCCCCCATACCTGAGACATAGAAATCACTACCTTCAGGAGCCCCAAACAAGATATCATCTTCTGGATCAATTACAATTTCACCATCCTTGACAAGAGATGAGACAAAGGTTGTCAAATTGTTGGAATACAACATACTTGCAGTCGATGCCAATTGTCCAGGGAGATTGGTGGTCCCGACGATGGTCACGCCATTTTCTGTCGTGATAATTTCACCCGCTGAAGTCAATTCACAATTGCCCCCAACATCCGCATTCATATCGACAACTACTGATCCCGGTTTGAAATTGGCAACCGCTGAAGCGGGGACCGTAATCGGCGCAGGTCGGCCGAAGATTCGTGCTGTGGTGACGACGACATCAGCATCTGCAGCAACTTCGCAAACTGTATCGTTTACCTTCTGAATAAACTCAGGAGTGAGAGGTTTTGCATATCCAGACTCATCTTCGAAATCGTCCATTCCTTCGACCTCAATAAATCGGCCACCAACGGATTGAATCTGCTCAGCAGTTGACTTTCGAACGTCAGAAGCATATACAATCGCACCCAAACGTTTGGCTGTGGCGATAGCTTGCAAACCAGCCACACCACTGCCCATAATCACGAACTTGGCTGGACGAACAGTGCCAGCTGATGTGGTCATCATGGGAATTCCCTTGGGGACTTGTGCAGCACCCATCAATACGGCTTTGTAACCAGCTAGATTGTCTTGGCTTGAGTTCACATCCATCGCTTGAGCACGAGAGAGGCGGCGAGGAATCATGTCCATACTCATCAGGGTCACCTTGGCATCCATGGCTTGCTTGACCCGCTCAGGATGACGGAATGGATCGGACACACATGCGACCATCTGACCCTCCGAAAGGGCAGAAAAATCAGGCGCTCCGATGCAAATCAACATCTCGCAGGCCATCGCGTCATCGCGGCCCACGATCGAGGCTCCCTTTGACTCGTACTCGGCATCCAAATGATGGGCTGAAATGCCGGCTCCAGATTCGATTAGAACCTCAAAACCTAATTTCTTTAATTTTGGAATCGAATTAGGTACGATTGCAACCCTAGTTTCTTCTTCTGGTTCCTTCAATATACCCAGTCTCATAAATGCCACACTCGTTCCAATGAGCCGTAGGCTCATGTATGTTGATGCTAGCGACAGGAATTAGATTATTGAAACAAACGGATTAGTTACCTCAAGGAAAGATTCCTGTAAAATTAGAACAAGATAAGGTACCCTAATCCAAATACTGCAATATCTGCAATCGCATGGGATATCCAACAGACCATCAAAGACCTATGGCGTAGCCATAAAATGGACCATGTCGCACCTGCAAGAAAAATCCCTAAACTCGCCACAGCATTCTGTAAAGGTGAAAAATAATAACTCAAAATAACTGTATGATGAGAAGTAAAAATCAGGGCTGAGAGAAATACAGTCAGATTTTTTTTGCCGGTTAATTCGAGAAGCCTGTCTCCAATAAATTGTCTGAATACTAGCTCTTCGATGAGACTATTTATTGAAATCCAAAAAATCATTCCCACTATGTACAAACGTAAATCAAGTAATCCAGTAGAGCCTATTTCTTGTCGCATTAATTCAACGTCTAAAGTAGAATGAAAAATAGCATACATCCCTAAGATAATTACAAACATAATTATTCCAGAAATGAATGATTCTTTTTTTGATTCTCTGTCGAAATTACCTAACACTAAACGTTGATTTTCAATTTTGTAAATCCAATATATTGGGATAGCTATAATCCAAATTTTAGCAAACAAAAAAAACATTTGAGACTGAGATTCAGAGCTACTAATTGAATATGTAAATAATATAGAGAAGGTTGGCATAAGTGATACCAAAATCAACCCTAATAGGGACTTATGGCGCAACTCCATACAACCCCCAAATTAAATTCTCCAATTAGTCTTCGGGCGGCATAAGATGAATTGTCTACTCACTAAAGGCTAAGGGTTGGAATAATTTCGCCAACCACGGGGAAATAGTATGCAAAGGGGACAAGACCAATCGATTAAACCAATCAGAGTAGCAGTTACAGGAGCCGCAGGAAATATCGGTTATGCTTTACTATGGAGAATTGCAAGTGGAGATTGCTTTGGCAGTAATCAACCAATCATATTGCAATTACTAGAAATCCCACCAGGAATGCAACGATTAGAAGGAGTGATAATGGAATTGAAAGATTCCGCCTTCCCATTAATCCATGATATAATTGGAACAGATGACCCAGAGGTTGCCTTCAAAGATACAGAGGCGATATTCTTGGTTGGTTCACGTCCACGTACAAAGGACATGGATAGATCAGATTTAGTGGCCGCCAATGGTCCGATTTTTGTTGGTCAAGGAAGAGCAATAAATTCCGTAGCATCACGAAATGTTAAGGTCATTACAGTAGGTAATCCGTGTAACACGAATGCTCTAATTGCTTCAGCTAACGCTCCAGATATACCATCGAGACAATTTACTGCTATGACACGTCTAGACCAAAACCGAGCCGTTGGATTGATGGCGGAAAAAGCCGGAGTTACTTCATCAAGAATAAAGGATGTTTTCATTTGGGGAAATCATTCTAACACAATGTACCCCGACCCTAGGTTCGCATTGGTGGAAGATAAACATGCAACGGAAGTTTTTGATCGTAATTGGCTAAATGGTGAGTTCCTAGACACAGTCGCCACAAGGGGGAAGGCAGTGATTATGGCTCGCGGTGCCTCTTCAGCCGCCTCAGCTGCTTCAGCGGCTGTTGACCACATGAGAGATTGGTGGCAAGGTTCGGATGGACGTATTGTGTCAATGGCATTGCCTTCTGAAGGTTGGTACGGTGTGCCAGAAGGGTTGGTCTACAGCTTCCCATGCAAATGTGAAGATGGAGAAATTAATGTTGTAGACAACTTAGAAATTGACGAATTTGCTCAAGCAAAAATTTCTGAGAATATCCAAGCATTACTGCAAGAAAGGGAAGCGGTAAGCGAGTTATTGTAGATAAATTTCCCAATGACTTCTCATTTGTCCGATTATTTCATTTCCTTTCTTCTTTCCGTGATTAATTATGAATGATATTTCTCATCACATTCATCTCGAACATGATGGGAAATTATTGTTAGTAGATTTGGAAGGAAATGGCCCCGCAATTCCGCAAATGGGCAGGGAAGGAAAGGGTAGTTACTCAATTAGACTACCAACTCCAGATGAAGCAGAAAGTATGGGGTTGAGTTGGAAGGTAAATAGGACTAATGAGTTTAGATTAGGACAAAAAATGCATCAAGTAATAGTCGCCACTCCTGATATACCTTGGCCTGGAGAATGGGCATGGAAAGATTCTGTAATTAGTGACAGTGAAGTAGACCCTGTGGCAAGGGAATCTGTTTATCGTACTCTACATAGAGTTGTTAGCAAGGTTGTAGTAATTAATCCCAGAAATCAGGTCCTTTTAGCAAAGGTTACACGTGGTTTTTTTACAGGATGTTGGACATTACCTGGAGGCTTCGTAGATTACGGAGAACACCCTAGAAAAGGTGCGGAACGTGAAGCGTTAGAAGAGTTAGGAATCAATATTAGGATTCCCGATCCAATGGGAGAGTCTAGTGAAGGATATGGAAATAACGATGACTCAATTGTAAGACAAGAGATTTTCACACCAGATGGTATTAGTTGGCTATCATTTACGTACAAATGTGAAGCGGATATTGCCGCTGAAAACTTAGTACCAAAGGACGATGAAATAGAGGAAGCGAAATGGTTCGAAAAGGAAGAAGCTTTGTCTGTTGCAGTTTCATTATTTGATATAGAGGCTATTGAAAAATTTCTATGATTAGGCTTTGCTATCACTCGGAGAAGAAGAAATGGTGGGCCTGCCTGGATTTGAACCAGGGTCAAATGGTCCCAAACCATCTAGCATAGGCCAGACTAACCCACAGGCCCGTGAGTGTCTTGGCCACCCTAGTCGACTTTATGGAGTTCACGCTAACCATTTCCACTCTTCATTGCCCACTCTCTGGACTACTCCTTGTAATTCTGCCATACCTATAATTTGTTCAGGTGAGGGGTCCGAAATTCCTTCACATTGGAGTATATGATGCAACGAACTTAGTGTCAATATCCCTCTTTCATCAGTGGATTGTCTAAGAATGAATTGTATTTTATTTGGATTAGCATGATTTCTTGTTTTCAATTGCTTTCTTTTTTTATCATCGAGTTTTTTATTTATTTCATCTCTAATTTCGGTTGGTAGATTTGCTTTTGCCACTGCTTCAGTAAGTTTATTTGGGTCTGAAAATACCGCAGCGGTGGTAATTTGCTTTGATTCACCGCACCGAATACAGGAAGCCTTTGAGCCACGACGAGATCCAAATGATTGACCGCACACGCACCTAAGTAGAAGCCAATCGGTCTGCATGGACCTTGGTGAAAAGTCAAGGTTCAAGATATTGTTTGTTATTTTCAATCATATAATTTCAGTCAAAACTCATAGAATCAACGTATCCCTAATGAAACATAATGCTTTACGGCAATATGTGTGGGGCTTACGGGTCATATTGAGTTGGTTGGCTTTTTTCCTACTTATTTCACTCTCCATCAACTCACTAATCTCAGAATCTGCATTGACGATTGAGGTTTGGGTATACCTTCTCTTAACACCGGCTGCATTGGCTTTTGCGTTGTCCGGAAATTCAAATTATTTATCAATACAAAAAAATCAAGGAGTCGAGGTGAGCGAGGATATAGACGAAATCAATACCAAGAAAAATGCACCGGATCCTGTGGAAGACGGTTTTGACGTACCAGTATTGTAAGTCTTTCAGCTTCCCCAATAGGCTTCTCGCATTGCTTGGTTGGTTTCCATACAAGCAACAACATCTGATGGTCTTTGAGGCATAGTATCTATTCCTGCTAGGTGTTTGTACATTGGCTCAATATTTGATAAATTAACTACACCCCAGCCGACTTGTGTGCATGGAGCAATTGGAGAAATGGGCAATGTACCAGAGCTTGGATCCCAAGTCGATGCACTTGGATACCATGCAGACAAGTTAAGTGCGTCTCTGATGTCATCATTAGTAATAGAAAGATTAGTACCATTGACTAACAAACCAGATCTGTCACTGGAAGCACCTGTTCTAGTATCGCCTACATCATCCCTTAACATTGTCAAAATCATACTAAGTATTCCTGCGGTCCTAGGTGTAGCAAAAGAGGTTCCAGATGTTTGGTGATAGCCATCAATATCATCATGATTAGGAAGTAGTTGCGTCCAGTCAGCAGCTATGTCTGGATATGAACCACTCATGGTTTCTTTCTGGTCATCTTCTTCTTCGGCATAACCCGAAATCCCAATCGACCAAGGAGGGCCAGCAGTAGAATCTTGTACTGCTGGAGATGGAGTATTATCTGCCGCACCTGTGTGAATCTTTTTGTTTTCTACTACTGCAACCCTTGTTGAGTCCTCAATTCCGGGAACGGGGATTGAACCAATTGGTCCGAATGAAGTGGTGATAATATCCACAAGTGGCTGATTGGCTGCCGCCAAAACTGCAGCGTCACTAAATCCTTCGACAAAGAAAATTATTGCATTGGGATTGGCATCTAAAACAGCACCAGTGACTGCAGTCCCGTGGCCATCGGACGGATCATCAAGAATGGGTATATCTGTTTGATCGTCTGGTGTCGTACCAATTATCCTAGTCCCTACAAAATATACGATATCATTTGAAGTGATAATATCCCAACAATTTTCTTTGTCGGCCTCATATCTTTCCTGCCAAGTTCCTTCTTTGGTAATATTACACCATATGGTAACACCCATTCCCTCTATTATCCAATCAGGAATGGATTCATTCATGATAAAGTGATTATGATAAACATTGATTCCAGTATCAATTGGTGCGACTATAGTAAATGCTTTACTGGGCTCTTCGATTTCTATGATTGAATCATCTCCTTCATCGGAACTAAGACAACCAGATAGAGAGGAGGAAAGAATTACGATGCTCAAGACAGTACTGGCAACCAACCTCATAATTCCTCGGGAGAGGGTATTATGTTTGAGTTTGGTGGAGTGTTGAGAATACAAAATTTTACTTCAGTCGCAATGTCTCAAGGTTTGCTGGCGCATAGGTTTGAACTCTAAATTCATCTCTAAGACCTTGGCGGAATGCGTTACAGGTTTTTGGATCACCATGATGGCAAATTATTTTCCTAGGGGTTGGATTCAACGCTTTGACATAATCCATTAACTGACGTCTATCTGAGTGGCCGCTGAAACCATCAATGGTTACTACGTTGCAAGAAATGGGAACCATAAGTGTCTGCCCCTTATCCATCAGAGGCACTTCTGCATGACCTTGTTGAAGTCTTCTTCCAAGTGTACCAGATGCCTGATAACCTACAAAACAAAGAGTATTATTTTGTTCTGGTGCCCAGTGTTTGAAATATTCAATTATTGGCCCGCCAGTCATCATCCCTGAGGTTGCTAGAACTATACAAGGTGAAGGATCATAGAGTATAGATTCCCGTTGTTCTCGACTATCGACCTGTTTAAACCAAGGCGAATTAAACGGATTTTCTTCACCTCCTTTTAGCACCTTACTTCGTAGCTCTCTGTTTAGGAAGTCTGGATGACTGGCATGTATCGCGGTTGCTTCTGCTATCATCCCATCCAGCCAAACAGTAACAGGTTGAACTTCGCCTGATTTGAATAATTGATCTAGTGCAATCATAACTTCTTGAGAACGCCCAACCGCGAATACTGGACAGAATATTTTTCCGCCACGAGAAAGAGCTAATTTAACCAAATCTTGGAGTTCTTGAGTTGCATCATTACGATTGGGTTGGAAATCTTGTGGACCTCCATATGTGGACTCAATAACTAAAGTTTCAACCTTCTGGAACCTAACTGTAGCAGCATCAAATAACCACGACCTTTCATATTTTATATCTCCAGAAAATAATAATCTGTGTTCAAAATTACCCTCGCCAATCTGCATATATACACTTGAGGAACCAAGTATATGGCCTGCATTCTCCATGGTAATTTTAACGTCTGGTGCGATATCCGTTTTATCTCCCCACCTTACATCAACTACATGTTTGATACATTCTTGGATATCGGCTTTCGAATAAGGTGGCTCAGAACCTTCTGCTTGTGAAACTTTGATGTAATCCATTTGTAATAGCGTCATTAAATCTCTAGTTGGAGGAGTACAATACACCGGACCCCTGTAGCCATAACGGAAGAGAACTGGCAGCATTGCAATATGGTCTACATGAGCATGAGTTAGTACGATAGCATCGAGATTGTCCAAAGGTAATAATTCTGGGGCGTTGAAAAATGGTTGTACTTCATTTCTATTAATTGTAGGTTTAGCCCCACAATCAACAAGTATTCTAGATTCATTTGTGGTAACCAAATGCATAGCCCTCCCAACTTCCCTGTATGACCCTAGGGCTGTTAATCGGACCCAAGGTTCACCAGGTCTTTTTGGCCGATATATACGAGTGCCAAATTTCCTCAGAAGGGCCTTTCGTTCATCTGCTAACTCTTTCCTGTATCGGCGAATATCGTGCTGTGTTCTACTCTCAAAGGCCGGAGCACGGTCAACGGAAACTAACCAACCGATTTCATCTCTAAGGTTTTTGATATGCACCCCTTTAGGACCAACTGCTGAAGCCGGATCATCGCACTCTAATGTTACTTCAGAGAGTGCTGGGTCGAGCCAGACATTTCTTACTTCTGCCTCGGCGGGAATAATTTCGTTGACCTTTTGCAGAACTGTAGCCTCATCGGATAGAATATCAGGGTGAGGTCTAACAATTACTCTTCGCTTAACATTTTTTGCAATTTTTACAGTCAATGATTGACCTGCAATTGCAAAGGCTTCTGGTTGTTTAGTGATAATTGCAATCGATCCTGCTTCGACATCAACATCATAGTCAATATTCTCAGGTACCAACTTCGATACCCGTTGCTTTACTTCTGTCAGTGTTAGTCTCATAATATACACCTCATATGAGGAACTCCACACCCATCCAAAAACCCAGAAATGGGTTGTAAGGCAAATTGCCGTGGAGAATGTTCACAATTTTGAAAGAAGGTCAGTGACCTCTTTCTCTGTTAGTTGCTGATAGCCTTCTTCTTTTGTAATTACTGCTAAATCCATTCCATTACCACTTGCTGCATCTCTTTGAGCAGAGGCCAGGAGTGCCTTAGCGGCTACTTTTAGAGCTTGATTTTTGGTCATTCCATCCTTATATTGATCTTCGAGTACTCCATACATGAACGGACTTCCAGACCCAGTAGCACAGTAAACGTCCGGTATCGAGCCTCCTGCTGAGTCAATCGAATATACACTTGGGCCATCTTCATCTGTGCCCACTATCAACAACTGAACGTAGTGTGGGCGGCCGACTAGAATATTTGCAGTTAAGGTAGCTGCGCCACGAACAGTCATTGGTGTGTTGCGCTTTAGCTCGTAAAGACGCAATTCCGCTGCAAGTGTTCGGGAAAGTGATTGAGCATGTCCGACCAAACCTGCAGTAGTCAAAGCAACATTGTTTGAAATTTGGAATAATTTCTTTACACTCTTGTTGGCAATAAAGTGACCCATTGTGGCTCTGTGATCAGCACCTACTACCACACCTCCATCAAAAGTAATGCCTACTGTGCTAGTTCCGGTCTTTACCGCGTCTGCTTCTGCGTTCATGTGAATCGTCCGCACGGAGAGTTCCCTGCGGATTCAACTCAAATCCGGCCCCTTATCAATCCGACGGGAGCGTATTGAGGAATTATATCGAATCTAGTATATTTTGTTCAGTCTGATTCGAAATTAGCACTAATGTTCTAAATCAAACAGAAAATGCAAATCCTGACCGTATCAATCAAAGGGCCGATTACCTCGGCAGTATTCATGGCGAAGGTGAATAGGCAAGAACCAAAGTGGATAGAAATGCCTAGTCTGCCAAACCAAAGCACACCTATTTCTATTGACCCCGGTCAAGATTACCACGATTTAGGCGAGATTTTTCCAGATGCCCCAGTGGCCAGGGGGGTGGGTGATGTAATTGTACACCGAGCAGTACTAGATGACATTACAGGGATTCCTACAATACTAGATTGGCTTTCGGATGGAGATATTGTAATTTTAGAAATGTCCAGATTACTATCTGTGGAAACCGAACTTAGAATGGCAGTGGAAAGAATACAAAATTTCGTGGAAAGTGATATGGCAGGAGAAGTAATCAGATTAGGGACATCCAGATTATTACTTATCCCCTCTACATTTGCAATCTCCGAGAATCGGAAAAATGCTTATTGAGGTGTTAAATTGGAGAGTTTAATCAACTACCCATGTCCTATTTGTTCGTCTGAAGATAGCCTTTCGCTTAATGTTCATACTTCCGAAATACCATACTTTGGAGAGCATACAGAGATGACGTTGATTTGTTCAGATTGTGGCTGGAGACATACGGATTTTATCCCTTCAGAGGGACAAAAAGCAACTTTATGCTCATTCAAAATAGATTCATTGGAGCATATGTCTATTCGAGTTGTGAGATCTTCCTCTTGCACCGTTAGAATTGTAGAATTGGGTTTAGAGGTTGAACCCGGAGATAACGCAACTGGATATATCTCCAACATAGAGGGTGTTTTGAATCGATTTTCTGATGCCATAGGGATAGTTATGAGAGGGGCTATTCGAGATGGTGAAGAAGGTATAGAACAAGTGAAATCCTGTGAACAATTGTTAGAAAGGATTGATCGAATTAAAAATGGAAAAGAAAGTGCAGAACTTTTGTTATTGGACCCTAATGGACACTCACAGATTCTACATAAATCAGCAAAATCTTCAGACCTTTCTAAGGAAGAAGTATCTGCTTTGGCAACGGGTCCTGAAATACCAGTTTTTGATTCCAGTGAATTTGAAAAATAAAACTCACAATGCATCTGGAGCAAGGAACTCCTCTAATCGGCCATCCCACATGTCCCTTCTTTCGGCTATGTCTTTGAGCCACTCACTGGCTCTATCAATGCAAATTTGTTTGATTTCGCCTGTCAAAAGTTTTCCCGCTTCATAGTCCCTAGCAATTTGGCTTAATTCTGAATCATCTGATTCGAAGAAGAACTGTAGGTATTGGAATGCTACATCTTTTGAGCAATCGCCACCAAGTCTACGATGTTCTTCCACCGTTGGTTGACCACCACTAAATGCTCGTTTAACCTTCTTAGTCATCTCTTCTTGGCTATCATCCATGAAAATTGTAGTCTCAGGCTTGGAAGATGACATCTTATCTCCAGTCATTCCAACTGCGAATCTGTGGTATGTAGAACTGGGAGGCATTAACCCCATGCCTCCTAACTCTCGCTCTAATCGTAAAACACACATTCTAACCTGAGATACATCCGATGCTTTAGCTCCAGGAATATCCAAGGTCCCATGCTTTGGATTAGAAATATAATCTGAATAACCGATAGGAGTTAGTGAATTTTTTAATCGCTCGAAAATAGATTCTCGAACTGTACGGTCAATCCTACCATTGGTCGAAGTACCAAAGATTTCAGAGTTATCTTCCTGTATTGAAAGGGAGACTGTGAGTCCACCTGCTTTTCTCACTTTAACATTGAACCAGTTTGTTTTACCAGTAATTCCACGAGTAAGCCGTAAGTGTGGGTCCTGGTCAACTCCTACAGGAACTACGATGGGTCGTAATCCACCAAATTCTTCCAGCTGAGGATGGACGATATCTCCAACTTGTACCAAAGGAGCCTGAACATGAGCTAGGTTTGTATCGCCTTTGAATCCATAAATCGCTTCAAATTCAGATAGGTTAGTTTTACGACCTAATGTAAATGCTAATCTCTGAACCGCTGGTCTACTACTTTGAAAGTAAACATTTGTTGTCTGAGGATCAAGCCCTAAAGCAGCATAATTGTGAATATATTCCCTGATTGCTGTATCACGACCAGTTTCGAGGCTAGTTCCACGGGTAGCCAATGCTTCAAGGTCAGCCACTGTCACAGTAATGTCTGCACCTTGTTGTTGAAACCATCTAACCTGTTCGATAACCATTGAATGACCAAGGTGCATCCTGCCACTTGGCATCAATCCGGTTAGAACTCCAAACGGATCCTTACGCTCCATACAACCCAAAACTACGTCTAAATCTCTTTGGGCGAAAATAATACCCCTACGGTGTAACATGCTTGGGTTTGGAATCTTAGATATGTTGACACCTTCTAGGCCAAATTGATCGCGAATTCGAGCATAATCTGTTGATTGCTCGGACGACCATGGGTCTATGCGAGAGGAGTCTTCCACGATACCTCGCAAATGCTCTCCTCAATCAAGTAATCGCTTGAAAAATACCTCAGATGGCCAACTGGAACTAATCAATAACTTAACCGGCTTTCGGGAATCATGGCTGTGGTTCATTGCTTAGGTTGCGGGTTAGTGGGAGCTTGGGTCGCAAAACGTCTAGCTGCACTGGGACACCAAGTTCACGCCTATGACATTCAGCCCCATCGAGTAATGGGCATTGATGGAATTACGGTACATCAAGGCGATGTTTTAGATAACCTGATGTCTATGAGTAACAATGGTCAAGTTGACATTGTTGTGAATATGTTACCAGGTGATATCGGACATATGGCAACAACCGATCTCGCTGAAAGTAGATATCGAGTAGTGGATTTAAGTTTCAGTAAACATACACCTGACAGAGATAGCCAAAAAGCACAGGATTACGGGGCTAGTATTCTCTGGGACGTGGGTATAGCACCCGGTTTATCCAATATGTTGTTAGCCTATGCTGATAGAGAAATTGGGCCTTTAGAGAAAGCCGAAGTTTGGGTAGGTGGAAACCCTACAGGACCGTATGGAGAATGGAAGTATATGGCTCCATTTTCACCCATTGATGTAATTGCAGAATATACTAGGCCAGCTAGGGTTATTCGCCAAGGAGAAGAAGTCGTTCTTCCAGCCTTAACTCAGCGTCATATGGTTGATACCGGAGAGCATGGTGAAATGGAGGCTTTTCTAACAGATGGATTACGTTCTGTACTGAAGTCAATTCCAGCGGTTGAAATGTCCGAATTCACCGTCCGATGGCCAGGCCATATTCAGAAATTTATCGACGAAAGAGAATCAGGTGATTTGAATGAAGACGAATTGATTTTCGAGTGGAGTTATGACCACAAGATTCCTGAATTTACTTGGATGAAGGTTAGAGCTGAGTCGAGAAATGGTGAAATTTTTGAGTGGGAAGTCGAGGACCACGGAGGAGACGATGGTCATTCTATGGCTAGAGCAACTGGAATGGTGACGGCGTGTTGTGTAGAAGCCTGGTTAGAAGACCCAGAAATGTTACCTGTAGGCGTCCATGCACCAGAAGTATTGGGAAACCATACAATTTCCCAAATAATACGCGCTATGAAACTCAATAACGTACGAATAGACGGCCCTGAAATATCGTTTGACTAGTTGGAATTATTATAACGTTATTTTTACGCGAACAAGATACTAAGTGTGAAGAAATATAGGTTATTATATGGTACCGAACGATGTTCACAAGGTGGATACGAATCGCTCCAGTCTTGGCAGGATAATGTGGTTTAGTTTGGGACTATTTTTCACTGCTTTAGGACTAATAGGTATCCCTGTACCCGGACTTCCGACTACTCCTTTCATGATTCTAGCCGCCGCTTGTTTTGCTAAATCGAGTCAGAAATTCTACGACTGGGTGATTAACAACAAAATATTTGGTAAGCATGTGAAGAATTATCGTGAAACCGGAGGGATACCAAGAAAAACAAAACCCATAATATTGACCACAATGTGGATTTTTGTATTATTTGCAATATTAATTGGAATTCCCGATTCTGCCCCTCAAATATCACGAATTGCAACATTTGTATTAGCCTTGATTGGTACGTTGTATATCGTTAAAATCCCTACGCTGTAGGCAGCGATTGGCTGGAAAATGCTTCATTAATCAGGTTACTAAGTCCTACAATCCATGATGGATCATCATTCAGACATTTTACGACGACTAACTCTTCGCCTCCTTCTGAAAGAAATTCCTCTCTTATTTCTATGTCCAGTTCTTCAAGGGTCTCCAATCCATCTGCTAGGAATGCGGGGGATACAATAACCAGCTTCTTGATTCCGTTTCTAGCCAGATTTTGTACTGTTTCTGTTGTAGATGGTTTTAGCCATTTGGCAGGTCCAAGCCTGCTTTGATAACTCATGGACCAATCAACCTTTGATAGTCCTAATTTTTTAGTAACCGCTTCAGTGGTGAGTGAGCAATGGTGAGCATAACACATTGAGTTAGCATCTAGAGAAAGTCCACAGCAATTCTCAACTTTCTGACAGTGTTTACCTGATTTATCTGATCTTTTTACATGGGATATGGGTAGACCATGATATGAAAATAAAAGATGGGAATCCTCTTGTAAATAAGGCCTTATTGAATCCACCAATGGGTCAATAAAATTAGGATTATTTGGAAAATGACCCAGTTCTTTCGTCAGTGGATTCCAATTTATTTCTTTCATTTGCTTGTATGCAAACTTAAGTGAAGATTCAGTGGTAGCTTGCGCATGATGAGGGAATAAAGGAGCTAGTAACACCTCCTTAACTCCTGATTCCTTTAATCGCTCTAATCCGTAACGAATACTTGGGTTTCCGTACCTCATTCCTACTTCACAAACTGTATCATCCATGTTTTGTTCCACAGCATCTGTCATCTTTTGAGTTAAAACACGGAGTGGTGATCCTTCTTCCATCCATATACTCTGATATCTGGGTGCTATTTTTTTTGGTCTAGTTTTCAGAATTATTCCTCTGACCAAAAGGTGTCTAAGGGGTGTAGGGATGTCAATTACGTCTGGATCAAGTAAAAATTCACGTAGGTAAGTTCTGACAGACTCCACATTTGGTTCATCTGGAGTCCCTATGTTCATCAACAAAACCCCACGCTTCATATCGTCAAAATACCCCCATGTTGTTGTAATGTTTTGTTTTGAGTAATGGTTAATTCTACCATTGTTCGTTATCTTCTTGATCACGGGCTATCACCCATTTGATTGCAATTGGAGTGGAAATTAGAATCCCGATTGCCAACACAGGGAGTCTCCAATCCATTTCCAGTGCCGCGGGACGTTCAATTAACCAAGTAAACCTAAGAGGAGATTCATGAAAATCAGAAGTCCATTCATGTAGATTTGTAACATGATGTCCAACTACACTCACTGAGTGGTGTAAACCATTGAATGTTAACTGTGGACTATGGTTTACAGAAACATTTTCCGATTCGAAAATAAAATCTACGAAAACACCTGGTTTTACTGTAACAAATGCACCACCTTCAACAGGGCGAACTCCTGTGATCAAATGCTTTTGTCCACTGGGGATAATCATCGCATTTTCTCCATTGAATTGAATATTTATTGGCGGTTCTGACCACTCAAAGAATGCAGTTCCAGGGACAGACCAAGATGATTCTTCAAAAGTAGAAATACGATATGTTTTCATCTTTGGGTCATTGACTAAAATTCGTTCAAAAGACTCACCAGATTGCTTGTGACCAAACCATTCCCCCCACGTTGTAAACCAAACTTCCTGAGAAGTTATCAAGGATATTGCAGATTTATCTTCACGGATGTTCACATCATGCCATCTACCAATCCAATACAAACTGACTAAACTGTCTTCTGCAGCGTTCTCTATAGCGGTTAAATTCGCTTGGCCTTTTTCTAGGCTAGTAAGTCTATTTACAACATTTAACCCATAGGAATCGCCTTCAATTCTATCTCCAATAATTGAAAAACCTGCATCTGAAAGCAAGCTGGCTACATCTTCGGTCACTGGCCCGTTTGGATGACCGAACGAAATCGGAGGTGCACCCCATCGTGATGCGTCAGTGAAACCGCTAAGGTAATCTCTACAACCCTCAATAACCCAAGTCTCTTCTCTCAAATCTATTCCTTCAAAACCATGACAACCAAACTCGTCTCCAAGCTCAAGGCGTTCTGGTCCAATGATGTTTTTCAACCAATTATCATCATCCCATTCTGCAACAACTGAAGGAGTTGAAATGGGTATGATTAAGATGCTACAAAGCATAATGCTAACGGCTCTGCGATTCACCACAATCAATCGCTGTAGGAGGGTCCAAAAGAAGGCATCGGACTTCCGTAAAGAAATAATGCCTCTAAGTCTTCGACATGCCATGGCCGGGTTAAGTTTGACATCCTTGCAGAACATTTCGGACTTGACTGGCTTAGAAGGTTCAGGCCACCAACAGTCAACTCCAATATTCTATAGGGGCCTAATGTACGTACTTCCACCTCTTGTAAGGTCAATCACAAACGTGAGATACCAAGGATTGGAAAGAATTCCAAAAAACGGTCCCGCGATATTAACAGGAAACCATACATCCCATATAGATCCAATCGTAAAAATAGTGGGTGCAAGAAGACCAGTTCACTATCTTGCTAAAGCCGAACACTTTGAAGATAGGAAATTTCAGAAAATAATGACTTCAACAGGTCAAATAGAAACATATAGAGAATCAGGTGGAGGGGATGCCTTGACTAGTGCCGTTGACGTATTGTCAAGTGGAAATATCATGGGAATTTTTCCTGAAGGGACCCGCTCAAGAAATATGCAAGCACCCTATTTATCGAGAGGGAAAACAGGAGTTGCAAGATTAGCGGCTAAGTTCCCAAATGTCCCAATTGTACCAATGGCAATAATTGGTTCAAGAGATTTTATGGCTCCGGGTTCAGCAATAATCAACCCACTTGCGAAAGTGCAAGTTAACATCGATTATCCAATTACGTTTGCAGATTGGTTAGCCAGCTCTGAAGGAGGTAATTTCACTGACGAGGATGTTGACAATTTGGTAAAGTTAGATGAGCACGGTCGAAGATCCATCATGAAATCATTGTATCGGAAATTCACAGACCAACTAATGGAAAATCTAAGAGAATTAGGGGCTCCATGACACAGATTTCACGATTTGAATCGGAGTAACGAGTGCCGCATCCTTCATGGACTTGAGATGGCGTCCAGTGCTAGTAACCATGGAGCAATACCTAGCATTCCTCGAACGAATACTCGATGAGGGAGTAGAGAAATCAGACCGTACAGGCACAGGAACAATCTCGGTTTTTGGCCATCAAATGAGATTTGACCTTACTGAATCTTTTCCAGCGGTTACCACAAAAAAGATCCACTGGCCTAGTATTATCCATGAATTATTGTGGTTTTTATCAGGGGATACAAATGTTGCTTATCTTCAAGAAAATAACGTTCGAATTTGGAACGAATGGGCTGATGAAGATGGTGACCTCGGGCCCGTTTATGGCAAACAATGGAGAAAATGGGAAACCAATGATGGTAGAGTTGTAGACCAAATTGAAAACGCAATTGAAATGATAAAGACGAATCCAAGTTCTCGGAGAATTATTGTTTCCGCTTGGAATGTCGGAGAATTGGAAGACATGGCATTAATGCCTTGCCATGCTTTTTTCCAATTCTATGTTAATGAAGGAAAATTGTCCTGTCAGTTATACCAAAGAAGTGCTGATGCTTTTCTTGGAGTTCCATTCAATATTTCCTCATACAGCCTGCTAACATGTATGATGGCTCAAGT
>MDUO01000005.1_pt1 | contig 18140 bp, 14 predicted proteins | sample 811271 | NCBI WGS metagenome assembly MDUO01 (sample SAMN02905556, study PRJNA254808) | marine metagenome | biome: ocean; feature: oxygen minimum zone; material: water; isolation source: 30 m water sample from station 6 | place: Mexico: oxygen minimum zone off the coast of Manzanillo ... | reverse complement strand
GAACAGTGGGTTGATGAAAGGAGTTTAGATATTAAATTCGAATATATCGAGCGAGGTGAATTTTTTGAAATCCGAGGTAAGGGTAAAGATTGGCTTCCTAGATATTACACTATGATGATTACAGAATTATTCCAAGAAGGTGTGACGAACTGCCTTGTAGGTACCAGAGGGCTACTCGGAGAGGGCTGGGATGCAAGTAGGATCAATGTTCTAATCGATTTGACCACAGTAACTACGAGCATGAGTATAAATCAGTTGAGAGGTAGGTCATTTAGGCTAGACAAGCATTGGCCGGAGAAGGTAGCAAATAATTGGGATATTATCTGTCTAGCAGATGAGTATCAGAAAGGCTTCGATGATTACCTTAGGTTCCAAAGAAAGCACAAACAGCTCTACGGTGTTGGAGATGATGGTGCGATAGAGAAAGGAGTGGGCCACGTTCACGCTGCATTTACGGAAGCCAAACCTGAGGGTGTATCGGAGACCATGAATATCTTCAATGAAGAGATGTTACTTAGAGCAAAAAATAGGGCTAGAACAAGGGCACTTTGGAAGATTGGACAACCATTCAATGCTGAACCCAAAGAGGCTGTGGAAATCAAAGTGAGACTGGGTAATGAGAACGCCTTCCCTGCGAATGGCATTGCCCTGGCTAAGATAAGCAACCATTCACTGGTGCTTTCGATAGGGGAAGCAGTTGTCTTATCGCTCAAGGAATTGCAATTGATTAACTCCTATGCGGAAATTGGAGGAGGTTCCCGAGATGGGGGTTGGGTGCGAGCATATCTGAAGGACGCAAATGAGAGCGAGTCAGCAATTTTTGCATCGGCGATGCAGGAAATACTGGGGCCTCTAGATAACCCTAGGTATGTCATTCCCAGAGAAGTGAAGATAATCACGGACAATTGGCTCAGTAACATGCTACCGGAAGTTCTAGCAAAATACGTTCGTTCAAAGCGGGACAAGCTTGCGATGTTCCACTCGGTTCCGAAGGTCCTCTGCAAGAATAAGGAAGACGCTGCTGTCTTCCAAAGACATTGGAACGAGCGAGTTAGTCCCGGAGCTGTAATGTACGGCCACAGTAAATCCGGCAAACAAATGGTATCGGCTATCAAAGAACGAGGGCTAGTTCCTGAGTCTTCAATAAATCAGAAAAATGTCTACTTGTGATCAATCAGAGCATAATTGACAATTGATGTTTGGTCCAACATGCTGAGGGCAGAATCGGCCTCGACATGTGTAGCATCTGAAATCGAATGCGCTTACTGTATTTTCACATCCTGGATGGCCACATAGATTACCAGTTTCGGTATTATCTGATGGATTACTTTCTGTTTTGACCTTGTAGCCCTCTTCCCACCATTCATCACCAATGACTTCTTCATTGGATGTTCTATTTTCATCATCAACCTGTGATTTGTGTTCTAATCCTAATACCTTCAAAACATATGGACTTGAGAAGAAAATTTCAGCGGTAGTATCCAGTCCAATTTTTTCTAGGCGTTCTATGCCATCTTGTCTTGATTTAATTTCGCCACCATTTGCCTGAATGTAAGCAATTAATCGGTCATAAGCCCGGATATAACTGGGTGCTAGTTTTCTGTGCAAGTCTCTTTTTGGGACTTTTTTTCCAGACCTTCTAGGCCTTCCGAATGTTTGATGTCGTATGTATGTTTGATTTTGTTCTTTCAAAAACAGCGGATTCCCTTGCTGAATCCCGACAACTATCAACATAGTAATTATTGGTGCCGTTAAGAAGGTACATACAAAGAAAGTGAAGGAGTCAGTAGTAGTACTCAGTATCAATGCCAGTAGCAGTCCTGCTGGCAGGAAGAATACTACCTTCGAATCAGTCCTTTCATCTATCCATTTTATTGTTCCCCATGCTGCTGAAAAGAATATCAAGAGTATTCCTAATACTAGTTCAATCAATCAAACACATCCGCTTTGACCTCGGCGCTGTCCCGGCGCCGAGGTCGGTGAGGTACCGTATTCTTGATGCGTAGCATCTGCAGTCATTGCCCATTGGGCTCCTTCTTTGGGACATTTGATGGAAACCGGCACAGACCATAAACTCAGCGCCGGACAGCGACTCTAATCGCTGCTTCTTTGGAGCCAGCGAACTCTGAGGAATCAACTCTAATCGGTAAACCTAGACGTTTACACAAATCCAAATGGGATGAAGACCACGGGAATTTACACCTTGAACTCGCCTGGTATCCCAAGACGGTTATTGGCTCTAATTCTGATTCCCAACCATCACTTACCATTCTTCCAGAGACCCTGACCCATGCATGCTCAAATCTTCTCAAATCATTTGCAAATCCATTCAATCCAATTTTGCTTAATTTGCTAATCAAGTAATCTCTAGGCAAAGCCCTAGGGATGATTGCAAGCACATTTCTACCATCCTCTAGATATGCCACCGGCCCCAAATCCAACTCTTCAAAATGCTCCTGAGCCCGAGAAATGGCTTGTTTAGGCTCCCCCCATTTCAAGGGAAGATATGTGATTAATGCCGAGCGGTCTTTTGTTCCATGCACATGTGTACTTACCTCAACACTGATGAATTCTTCAGACTCAGATTTTGCTTTGTTTTGTGATTTAGTAAATTTCTTTCCAAGAGATAATTTTGGTAAAGTAAATGGAGGATTCTTTGGTATCTTAACCGCTAAATCATGTCTTGGTATTTTTCCTATCCAATCATCTACTGATTTTTCAAGCCAATCATCTTCAATGATACTACAAATCCAACCAGTAGAGCCGTGAATAGTTCCAGGTACACGAATAATTCGCCTAGTGTCAGCAGTCACTACGGGGTCAACTGGGTGGCCAGCATCCAATACTCTTTGTAGCAATTCTTTCCTTTGTTCTCTGACTTTTTCTTCTCTTAATTTCGGGTCAGGTTCGGCAAATAAATCTCGATTTGGATCCTTGGCGATTAAATGGAATCCCTTGCTTCCTGAAAACGAAATATGCTGAATCTTTAATTCGGTATTTTCGCTTAACCAATTTCTTAGTTCTAATGTTGCCAATCTCGCCGCTTCCAATTTTTTCTTACAAAATGGTCTCATGTCAATGTCAAAAACAACGAGATGATCTAGCAAGATAGGTGTCGGTTTTTTGTTATCTTTCAATCGTGGTAAGTTAACTGGGTCAAGCCAAGAGGATGTGGATACATAGACATCGGTTGGCATTGAGCCTTGGAATTCCTTTACGAGAGAGTTTTTTGACGCTATTCTCCTTTTCGATGTCACCCAAGGTCCCTTTAGAGTACGCCAACGGAATTGATGCCGAGTTGATTTTTCTAGCCAACCTAAGTCGATAAGATTTGATTTGTTGTAATGCTCAGAAAGAACTGGCTCAGTCCATTCCGGCTTACCTGCCATAACCTCAAGAATCAGTGCTAGGTATTGGATTAATCCCCGTCAGCGTCAAAGAGTTAATGCTTCTCGCATAGCTGTGAACCAACCTCTAGTTGTGGTCAATTTGAAGACATACGAGACCGCACATGGCGCCAGTGCAGAAGCTTTAGCCAGAGCAATTGCGAGCGTTGAGACAAATGCTCGGATGGTGGTTGCAGTATCTGCTTTTGACCTTAGTTCAGTTGTTGCTGCAGCACCGAATTTAGAGGTCTGGTGTCAACATCTAGACCCAGTAGGATTTGGCTCATTCACAGGATGGCTGCACCCTTCTACCGCAATCGAGAGAGGTGCGACTGGGACTTTGATTAATCATGCAGAACACAAAGTTGAGATTGAACATGTTGCCATGTTACTCGACCAAGTCCCAGAAGGATTCACTGTATGTGCTTGCGCAGCAGATATCGATGAGGCTAGGGCATTGTCGGCATTACAGCCCGATTTTGTCGCTGTTGAGCCCCCTGAGTTAATTGGCGGAGATATTTCTGTTACAACTGCCGACCCCTCAATAGTTAGCGGCACAGCAGCGGCAGTGAGGGAGATTTCCCAACAAGTGGGGATCCTTTGTGGAGCTGGAGTCAAGAATGGTGCAGATGTAGCCGCTGCAATTGAATTAGGGACTACTGGTGTTTTGCTGGCTAGTGGAGTTACAAAGGCGGAGAACCCTGCATCCGTTGTCGCTGACCTCGTTTCGTCTCTCTGAGATTAGGGAAATTGCGATTACACTCTCGCCGGCAAAAGGAATAAAGGCTTGACCTCAATCAAGTGATGTATGGTAGAAATTCTTTGTCCGCATTGTGAAGAGGAAATAGAACTGGATGACGATGCCTCCGGAGAATTTGCTTGCCCATATTGTGAGGGGGAATTCGAATGGAATGTCGAGCCTTCTGCTCCTACCCTACAGGGAGAACCTACCGTTAGTCAAGGCCCCGATGTAAGTTTCAATGGTGATGATAGTAGTTTAGGCACCTATGCAATTGTTGCAGTCGTTTTAGGTTCTATCGGGATTTTCACAGGTTTTTGTACCGCTGGATTGCCAATTTTTGGATTATGTAATCTTTTGATTGCAGTTCCTGCAGGAATAATTTCCTTCATGAATAGGAACAAACTCGAGCAGTTCCCTGCCACTTCGCATAAAGGAATGGTTAATGCTGGCTTTTGGTTAGCTGTAGCCGCTGGTTCAATTACTATCTTGGCTCAAATCTTTTGGATCATAATGATTCTCATCGCTCCAGAATCAAGTGGAGAATGGTTCCTTTGCGGAAGTGGAGAAGAAATTCCAATCGAATGGGTCAATGACGGAGAGTTCGATTGCTTTGATGGTTCTGACGAAGGTGTCTGAACCATCATACAATTTCTGACTTGAGTCTAGATACAACTCAATCGAGAGTTCTATTCACTGACGAGCTTGCTTTCTAGCAGCCTTTCGCCTTCGTAGCTTCTTCTTTCGCCACTTCCAGCGTTGGTTTCCAGCCTTCTTCCACGCACGGGAACCTCGCTTCATGCAGCGCGCCGACCTGCTGGGTGTATTTGATGTAAACGGTGAATCCATGCGGGACTAGGAGCGTGGAAATGGTGGTGGGCGCGCCAGGATTCGAACCCGGGTCACCGGCTTAGAAGGCCAGCATGATATCCAGACTACACCACGCACCCGACCCTAGCGCGGGACTTCCCCTTTGTGAAACCTGCACCTCGAATGGTAGTGATTTTCTCAATCAATCAGGCTGTTGAATCCTCTTCATCATCATCTGTATCTATACTATAATTCAGAATTCCATCATCTAACATGTCTTCGCGAATTTCGGATTTCGAGCGACCTGTTACCTTAGCGATTTTCTTTAATTTCTTATTCACTCTTCGCTGTCCACCAATCAATTCTCTCAATCCATGATAAATTCTCAATATGGTTTCTAGTATTGAAAGTAAAATTAGACTGTTGAGGTAAGACTTTGCCAATTCAGTACGATTTTCGATGAGTTCTTCAAATTCATTAAATTCAACCGAAGTTGATCCTACCAAGAATACACCTAGAACTGCGAAGGGTAGCATCTTAGCAACATCTCGAGACAAATCCTCAGTCCAATAGGAAAGAATTCGTACTGAGCCAACCACAGATGTTGCGATAAGGGCATTTCTTGCATGGTCATTACCATCTGCTAACAAGGTTAGAATTACAGCCATTACAACTGTCCAGAAGGCAATAAGAATTGGGATTGCCAAAGCATATTGAATCAACCAAGCCCCAGTCTTGAAAAATGCACGAATTTTACCTCCCATGGATTGGTCATATTTACTCAAATCAAGATTTAAGATATCGCGCCTAGCCAATAATCGATAGAACATGAAAACAAAACCTGAATATGCTGCAATAGCAATAATCGCCATCAAGGTAGGGAATGTTTCTGCGATGAAACCATCAATCCAGGAGGTTACCTCTTCAGGAGTTGGCGGCCAGGCCATGGGGTTACCTTGGAGGTAATGAGTTCATGGTGGTTTTGCCAGCCTATTCAACTTCTAATTCATTTTCGAACGCTGAAAGGACGGGCACACTTAGGACATCGTTGAGGTAATGATACTCTTCTTCTTTCCCAAGTATGGCCACACTCCCCACAAATCCAAGATTGTTCAGGCAATCCTGCAAGTACTTCTTCTCTCATGCTCCTCAAAACAACAGATTCGGATAATTTTGGAGCAGGAGCAATCTGGTGTACTAACTCCTGGTGTCTATTTCCATGATCTACTAACCCAGCAGCATGAAGTAATTCGTGAACAAGTGTATGCAAATACAATTTTTCATCATCTTTCAATCGAGGATGAAGGGCAATTGTAATCGGTCCTGGGGAACCTCTCAATCGTCTCCTTCTAAACAATTCATGATGATCATATTCGAACCGAGTATACCCCAATCTATTGTCAGAAGAATCGGCCCATTGCAATGATAATTCTTTAGTAAGGTAACGAAGGAATGGCGCCTCATCACGAGTTAATCTCGAGGTTAATTCTTCGAGTATTCCCTCAGGCAGATTAGGGGGCTCATTCGGACTTGCAGCCATGCCCTCTCCACTCATAGCCTGTCCTGCTCAGTTCTCCTTAAATGGCCGTCGCAGGTCGGAATCTCACTGGGCGTGTGGCGCAGCTTGGAAGCGCGCTTCCTTGGCATGGAAGAGGCCCCGAGTTCAAATCTCGGCACGTCCACCATAATTTCAATTATTTTTAACCAAAAACCGTGTTTTTTTGCCGTTCAAATTATTAATTTTCAAGCAGAGATTTAACAAACACTAGGTGTTATTTATAACACTTAATTAGCAAAACTCGGTTTTGACGCTCAATAAAGGGATAGACTATATATGAACCATAGACTCCATTCCGAGGATGGACTCTAAAATGAGAGCCTTATTGATGTGTACGCTGATGATTGCGTCAGCTCTTGCCGGATGTCTCGGCGGAGATGATGATGATGATGGTGATGACGTTGTGGAAATATTGGGATGCACTTATGCAGACGCCAATAACTACAATTCTGAAGCCACAAAGGACGATGGATCTTGTGAATATGATCCGGGCTTCGAGCCTGTAGATGGTTGCACCAACCCTGCTGCAACAAACTACAACTCGGCTGCGACCCGTGATGATGGATCCTGCACCATGCCTGATACCGTAATGGGTTGTATGGACGAAGCTGCGAATAACTACAATTCCGCAGCTGAGGAAGACGACGGCTCATGCGACTATGGTATGGCTCAGGGAGACATTATGGCCGCATACGCCAGTGGAGACATGGCATTCTCCGATGCATGGTACAACCTATCTGTATCACGAAAGTGCCGTGACTTGGGTACGAACAACCCGTGTGAAATGACAGACATGACGATTGGTGAGGCAGACACTCACGATCCTGCAGACGCTTATGATTCAGCGTCTGGAGATGTTATTTCCAACGTTTACGACACACTATACCGATACGAGGGAGATGGTGATGGTGGTTCGATAATCGTTCCACGATTGGCGACTGGACACAGTGTCAGTGCTGATGGATTAACCTACACTTTCGACCTACGTGATGATGTATACTTTAGCAACGGAGATCACATGACCTCTACTGATGCAGTATACTCATGGTGCCGTGTTATTGGAATGGGTGCACCATCCTCCGGAGTCAACTGGATTCTAACTCAGTCTTTCGACTGTAACGACGCAGATGGCAACCACGATGATTGGGGTGGCGAGAGATTGAATGTAATCGATGATTATTCATTCTCTGTAGAAATTTACGACCCATCTGCTGCATTCGTAGCAACAATCGCATACACTGTCGGATCTGTAATCAACTCAGATCTATGTGAAGCTAACAGAGTAATCGTAGAAGATGACGTAAACACAACAGATGTTGACGAGTCTTCCGATGATTTCTGTCATGAATTCATGGATGAGGCACAGGTTGGCGCTGGAACAAACGCCTACATGGTCTCCCAATGGGCTCGTGGTACTCGCTTGGTAATGGAGCCAAACTGGATGTACTGGGAAGAGTCTGACTTCAACCTAAACAGAGTTGTTGTCGACCTAGTTGAAGAGACCCAGACACGTGTACTTGCTCTACAAGACGGTGAAGTCGACCGAGCATACATCCCATCTGCTCAGAAGACTGAATTCTGTAACAACATGGAAGATCTTCCAAATGCAAATGGTAAGGATGGCTTCCGCTGCACTTACCGCCAGACATACAGTGTTGTGAACGTTCCATACAACTTCAAGCCAAAGGCAGACATGGCCGATGGAGAAACAGATTACATCAAGAACCACGACTGTAACAACAATGGAACCAACGATTGTAACGTACTAAGCACCTCTGCTGTAAGACAAGCATTGAGTTACACTCTAGACTATGACACAATCCACACTGAAGCATACAAGGGTGAATTGATACCAATTTACGGTCCAATTCCAACTGGATTCCCTTACGATGATACTCAGTACGAAGTGTTCACCTACGACCTCGCATACGCAGAAACAATCCTCGATGATGCAGGATTCATCCGCCAATATGACTGTGCTTCACTTACTCTTACCGAAGCACCAACAGTTGTTGCAGAGGCAGACCGTGATGGTGATGAGTGCCGCCTACCTAACTTGTTGAGAATTCTAACAAACACAGGTAACGACCAAAGAATCGCTGTCGCTCAACTTTGGGGACCTGCCCTAGAGTCCATCGGTATAGCAAACGACAACGCAGATCAGCCTTGGGCAACTGTGATTGACAACTATATCTATGGAAAGTGGGACCTTTGGGTAATCGGCTGGGGACCTGACTACTTGGACCCAGATAACTACTGGTCACCATTCGCAGGAAGCGCTGACATCGGCGGAGACGCCTACCACGGTTACTTCGAGAATGATGCATTGGACGCAATTCTGCTAGATGCTAGGAAGGAACAAGACTCGGATGCTCGAGAGGATTTGTATGCAGATGCATACGACCTCTGGGTCACCTCACCAACAATGGCTCTACTAGGCCAGTATGCTGGTGTAGGAGTCGGTGCTGACCACATGTGCCCACCTGCATACGATGCAATTGGTGGAGACTATTTCTTCAACTGGGATAAGTTGGCGAAGGTCTCCGGATCATACATCGGCGAATGCTGATAATTGAAACCAGAATTAATTTCTGATTTACGAAAACCCCCGCGTCGGGATTTCCTGGCGCGGGGGAAAAATTCGAATGACTAACAGGCGTAAGCATTGAAAGAAAGGAAGCATATGTTCACAACAATGATTTATTTCATAATATGATTGAGAGATATACGGTTGTGTAGTTCAATGAAGACTAGTGAATTCATCGTTAGAAGAATTATTCTTCTGATTCCTGTGATGATTGGAGTCACAGTATTTACTTTCTCAATAGCTCAGATTATCCCTGCCGATCCCGCTGCTATTTTGTGCGGAGAAAGATGCGGCTTAGTTGACCCCGTGACTGGCAAAACAATGCTTGAACTTCAAAGGGAGCGATTAGGATTAGATGAGCCAGTTGTAGAGCAATTTAGGTTGTATTTGGTTAATTTAGCGGAAGGCGATTGGGGGGATTCTACAACCTATAACAGGCCTACTTCAGAGGTTGTTAGAGATGCTGCTCCTGTAACCTTGGAGATGGCTCTTTTTGCATTATTGATGGCTTATCCTATTGGAATTACACTTGGTATTCTTAGTGCTGTTTGGCAAGACCAAGTCTTTGACCACATTTCTCGTTTTCTAGCAATCGCATTTGTCTCGCTTCCAATATTTTGGTTAGCAATGATGCTTCAATTAATCTTTGGAACCGGTCCAGATGTCGGAGGTATTTGCGACCCTATCTTTGGGACGGAAGGTGGGTGTCTACCAATTTATGGAAGACATGATACTGCTCTAACTTATCCTGATCGTACCTCAAGCCTTTGCGATACTGCAATTTCTGGAATAGCCTGTTATCCTTCTTGGTATCCCTCAGGTGGAACTGGCTTCCATCTAGTAGACAGCTGGTTTGTAACCGATGAAGCATTAGCAAATATTCATCCTGATTATTCTTCTAATTCAAAATTATTCAATGACACCTTAGTTCATTTGGTTTTGCCCTCATTCACACTTGGTATTGCAAGTGCTGGGTCTTTGTTACGCTACATGCGAGCAAGTTTATTGGAAGTTATGAATGAGGATTATGTCCGAACTGCTAGAGCCAAAGGCTTGTCAGAATCTCGAGTTATTCTCGTTCATGCTTGTAGAAATGCATTAGTGCCAATACTCACAATTTTGGGTTTTTCGATAGGTGGTGCAATAGGCGGCGCAGTCCTTACAGAATCCATTTTCGCATTCTATGGAATGGGTAATGTTGCTGTCGATGCTATCATCAATTTAGATTACTCTGTGTTGATGGGAGTGACACTAATCACTGCCATTATTTTCCTAATGTCGAACCTTATTGTAGATATTCTCTACGGCGTAGTTGATCCAAGGGTGAGATTAGAATGAGTTGGGAAGACGGCTCAGAGGATAGGGCTGAAAGCCGTCGCCGAATCCTCGAGCGAGCGGCCCAAGCTAGGTATGATTTACAGCGAGGCTGGAAAATTTACCGAAGATCATTACTAGCAGTCGCGGGATTATTGATGGTCATTTCCATTTCCGTTGTCTCCATTTTTGCAGATGATATCGCAGTTGAGCACCCTGGTAGGAATTTACAAGACACAAGAGATGTATGGCATATCGATTACGAGCCTAGAAAGGCTGCACCATTTTCAGAAGAATGTGACACTAGGAATCAGAAGGTCTCTCTGACTACCCTAAGGCGTTGGGATGCAAATGGGACTAATGCTTTGAGTCCAGTAAAAATTGCCGAAGATAATTCCTTCTATGAGGATATTCTAGTTGTTACCGAATTCAAAGAGGTTGTTGATAGAAATGGCAATTCGATTTCTCTTGATTTAGTTTATCTTGATCCAACAAACAATAGTTATTTTTGGATAGCGGATGAATTGATGGAAAATAACTCGGTCACCCAAATCAAACTTATTTACAAATTCGAAAATGAAGAAATGCACCATTGGTGGATGCCTGAGGGGTATGATGTGTGTATTTTTGGAACCAATGATGAAGGTCAAGATTTATTCAGTAAAATTCTCTATGGCTCTAGAGTTTCATTGACAATCGGATTTACAGTAGCTACTTTGACAGTAATTATTGGCACGATTATTGGTAGTATTAGCGGATATTTTGGAGGTAGAGTTGATGAAGTAATTATGAGGATTACAGATATCTTCTTTGCGGTTCCTGGATTAATTTTAGCCCTTGCTTTCGTAGCAGCATTACAAGCAATAGATAACCTAGCAATCCCATTAGCTCTAGCCTTTTTACCCTTGATTCTAATGTTGATAGTCCCATTTAGATCTGCAATTATTTCTGTATTTATGCCCGGTTCGGAGGATACATTATCTCGAATTGAACCCGCAGCCTTACTTGCTGTTGGATTGGTGGCAGTTTTGTTACTTCCATTAGGTTTGTATGGTATCTGGGAAGGCCTATTTGAGACGAGTGATACCAGAACTTGGCGGTTATTTTTTACTTTCATTGTGATTTCAGTGTTTGCTGGATTACTAACTTTGGATAGTCGAATGACGAAGAATTTCAGCATAGAAGGGTTTTCTGAAAGGGCACTTAATACTCTAAATTGGAAAAATCCCTACCGTTATCTTACCCTGAGAACGGCGATAATCTTCTTTGCTGCAATTATTTTATTTTCATGGTCAGATGATGCGGATAACCAAATTGTAATCATTGATAATTTCGACCGATTATGGAAGATTCAAATCGCTTTGGTATTCACTGGCTGGCCAGGATACGCACGGCTGATTCGTGGACAAGTATTGTATGTCAAGGAAATGACATTTGTAGAGGCCGCAAAGAGTGTAGGCGCCCCCTCTGGCCGAATTATGTTTAGGCATATCTTACCAAATGCTTGGGCCCCACTTTTGGTTGCATTTACTTTGGACATCGGTGGCACCATTCTATCTGCTTCTGGCCTTTCTTTCATAGGTCTAGGCGCTGAGCCGGGTGCTGCTGAATGGGGTAAATTAGTCTCTGATGGAAGGTCCCATTTCCCCCAAGATTACTGGTTAGTTTTATTCCCTGGTTTGGCAATAGCCTACACCACATTAGGATTCAATTTGCTTGGTGACGGATTACGGGACGTCGTCGATCCGAAAAATAGGAGATGAGAATTTTGTCTAAATTGTTGGATATACAAGGTCTCAGGGTCCATTTCGATACGCTTGATGGCCCTGTAGAGGCCCTTCATTCGGTTTCACTTTCCGTGAACCAAGGCCAAATAATGGGGGTAGTTGGTGAATCTGGTTGTGGTAAGTCAGTGACTTCTCTTGTTACAATTGGGTTAGCAACTTGTGATATTGATGAAGGAAGTATCATTTTTGACGGTGAAGAGTTAATTCACAAAACTCCTGAGAAAACAGAAAAAACTCTCTCAATTCTCAAATATTTCAGTTCATTCTTTACTATTGGATTACTACTTTCTTTATTCTGGACCTTTTTTGCACCAATACAAGGATTACAAGCATCGGCTGTGATGTTAGTTGCATTCACAATAAGTTTTGTTTCAAGACGAATTATTGATGCACCAAGAAGTAGACATGAGAAATTTATGCGTTCAATTAGAGGGAATAAAATATCTATGATTTTCCAAGAACCAATGACTGCACTAAATCCTCTTTATACTGTCGAAAAGCAAGTTTCAGAAGTATTGAAACAACATGGAAGATTAGACAATGCTGAAACCAATAAATTCCTCAAAATCGCAAAAGCGATAATTAGCCCAATAGAACTGCTGGTAAATTATTTGCGAAACGATTGGAAAGGTGCTTTACCAATCATAATCGCAACTCTAGTAATCTTAGGGATCCACCAAACAAATAATGCGGATGAAACAATTGGATTTCTCGCTTCCAAATTTTTCCTTTTTGGCTTTGCAGTTTTATTTGTATGGATAGTGGGGGCATCTCTATTTCCTTACAGAAATAATAAGGCAGGGGAGGTTGTACCTTCATCATTAGACAACTCTGTTGGTAGTGCCGACCTCGCTCTTGTGCTTAGCACAGGTCCTATAGGGATATTCGAGAATTTCCTAAGGGAAAAGTTTTCACTACTTTTTGTATCTTGGATTGTTATTATCGTTCTGTTGTGGATTCCATTTGGAGTGTTGATGACAATAATACTTAGTGTTGCCATATTGGCAATACCCCCAATCCAACTTTCTAGTTATTTCAGTCTAGATTCCGCACACAGGCGTCAAGTTGTAAACATACTGAAAGAGGTTAGAATTCCAAATCCTGAGGCGGTTGTGAAGATGTATCCTCACGAATTATCCGGAGGAATGAGGCAGCGAGTAATGATTGCCATGATGATGGCCTGTGAGCCTAAATTATTGATCGCTGACGAACCCACAACAGCTCTTGATGTGACCATACAGGCTCAAATTCTGAATTTAATGAAAGATCTCAGGGATAGAGAAGGTACTGCAATCATGATGATAACTCATGATTTGGGTGTAATTGCAGAAACCTGTGATGCAGTCACAGTGATGTATGCAGGATCAGTAGTTGAGACTGGTTCCCTTGAACAGATTTTAGGCTCACCTCGAATGCCGTACACAATTGGCCTTTTACACAGCATACCAAGAATAAAAGAAGCAGGTGAAGAGAGAGTCGATTTACCAATTATTCCCGGTCAAGTACCTGACCCCAATGAAAAGTTCGATGGTTGCAGATTCCATCCAAGGTGTCCATTTGCTGATGAATTATGCAGGACTAAGCCCCCACAAATGCAGGAAGTTTCTACAGGCCACTTCGCTGCCTGTCATCATACCGATTTGACCGTTGATTTACAGAATGCCCAATCTGCATTCTCTTCAGAGGAGTTCCTTAAATCAGGGGGTGGGAATTGACAATGAGTAAAGAATCATCTCCATTAATCGAAATTAGAAATGCCCGAAAATGGTTCCCTATCAAGGCAGGTATGTTCTCTCCAGTGACTGCTCATGTTCGCGCTGTAGATGGAGTAGACTTAGACATCCAAAGAGGAGAAACTGTTGGGATAGTCGGTGAATCTGGTTGTGGTAAAACAACACTAGGGCGACTAATTATGGGTTTGATACCGCGAACCGAAGGTACCATCCAATTCGAAGGTGTTGACATTTACAGTATGAAGCGTAAGGAACTCCGTCGCCGATTACAAATTGTATTTCAAGACCCTGGCGGTTCAATGAATCCTAGGATGTCAGTACGTTCAATAATTGCTGAACCTCTAATCGTAAACGGACTAGCAGATGGTGCGGAATTAACGCAGAAAGTTGCTGATTTACTAACCATTGTCGGTTTGAAACCAAATCATATGACCCGCTTTCCTCATGAATTCTCTGGTGGTCAAAAGCAGAGGATTGCTTTAGCTAGGGCTCTGTCTTTAGATCCTGATTTCATACTCCTAGACGAACCAACTTCTGCATTAGATGTTTCAGTACAAGCACAGGTTCTGAATCTACTTGACTCAATACAAAAGGAAAGAGGATTAACCTTCATTTTCATAACTCACTCTCTTAATGTTGTCAACCACATAAGTGATCGTGTTGCAGTGATGTATCTAGGAAAGATAGTAGAAATTGCAAAAACAGATGAATTGTTTGCTAACCCTGCTCACCCCTACACTCATGCTCTTTTGTCGGCTATACCTCAACCAACGGTAGAGGACAACCAGAAGGAGAGGATAGTGCTATCTGGAGATGTTCCGAGCCCCGCAAATCCACCAACTGGTTGTAGTTTCCATACAAGGTGCCCTATTGCCGTCGAAGGCAAGTGTGATGTTGACGAACCCGAATTGAATGTGGTTTTAGGCGGGCACAAAGTTGCCTGTCATTTCCCAGTAGAAGCAGGCGGAAGTCTGCCGATGGTGGATGATTGAGTCACCGAAGACCTTCTCAGTCCAAACGAGTTGGACAGATTGAGTGATTAGATGCCAGAGGACTCGCAATCGTCTCTGGAAGTTGAAATCGAACCTCCTGAATTCATTGATAAGAGAGAGGAGGCTGAAGCTGCATTCTGGAGATTAAAGAGGGCAGCAGATACATGGAGAGAAAACCGAGTAAAGCGAGTACTGGCTCAAGAGGGGGAGAGTATATTCCTCACCCTAGGACGAGTTCTCTACCTTATTTGCTGCATAATCTTTGACGGACTAATTCTGATAGAATTACCAATTTACATGGGTCGTACATCAGCCGCTTGGACAATCTACATACTTCTTCTGATTTTTACAGTCAGGCTGCAGTATGAATATTACAAGAAATGGTTCGATGTTGATATTAGTCAGATTGAGTTTGAGAATCCTTGATTGGGAATAAATCGGAGTCAACTCTTTCAAAGCGCCGGAATGATGGTACGATCAGACCAGCCATAGTTGTAAGGACCATTATCGAGACTGCTATAGCAAAAGTGGTCAGAACGTTAGTCTCCTCTATCATCCAACCTCCTACTAGAGGGGATAGCGGGATGAAAATTAGGGAACCAATCGCATCGAGGGAGTTTACTCTGCCCCTTAGGTGTTGGTCCACACTATCAGACATAGTAGTCCTCCAGATTACTGCTAGGGTTCCTCCTAGAACCCCCTCGATTAGAACGAATAATAAAATCAGTATGAATGGTATTGGCATTGCCCATATCAGCATACACCATGCAATGCCGCCTATCAGGACGTAGAAAATCAGGCCCCTAGATTTCTTGGGAATGGGTCTAATTCCAGCAAGCAATGAACCAATCATGGCACCACCTGCGCCCACGGCCCCAAATATTCCGAATTCCTTCGCTCCAAGCCCCTTATTCTCAATAATGAAAGGTATTCCAATTTCTATGGCAGAATCACCGACGTGCCATATCATGAACATGACAATTCCCGCTAATAGCCATGGCTGAGTTTTGACGAAAGCCCACGCCTCAGCCACTTCTTCCTTCAGACTCTCAGCATCTTTATCTCTCTGAATTGGAATCTCCGCTATGGTCCACAAAACAACCGCGCTAAAGAGGAAAGTCAACACATCAAGGAAAAGGCATATCTCTAATCCCCAATTTTCCACTGTAAAACCTCCAATTAATGGCCCCAGCATCCAAGCTGCGGTCATGGCCACGCCTCTGAGGGCATTAGCCTGAGGTAGAATTTCCTCCTCCACTAGGTCTGGGACTAAGGCGCCAATAGCCGGGATCGAAAATGCGCCGGCGCCTCCGGTAAGGAAGGTAATGACAAGTAAAGTATTGATCACATCAAACCCTGCCATCAATGCAACCATTGCTAACAAGACTAGTACTGCTTGGGAAACATCTGAAATGAGCGCAACAGTCCTTCGCGGCATTCTGTCAACAACCATTCCTCCGTACAATAACAAAGGTAGGTGTCCAAGAAAATAGGCGGTGAAAACCATGCCGTAGGCTTTGGGGCCGCCTACCTCTGCTATGGTCCACCCCATTCCAATAATGAAGATAGAACTGCCAAGCATATTGACGCCGTTTCCTATCAATAAACGGCGAAAATCGGGTATGCTCCAGACATCCTTTAGACCCATTGGGTTTGTTCGAGGAAATCACACTTTTCAAGGTGCTTGTAAGGAAGAAATTTTCTAATGTAGTTAAGTCATAACTTTTCGTTTGTCAAGATTTTGTGCAATATCAAGTATTATTTTTCTTAATTGTATTTTATTTGCAATATATTTTATACATACGTATAATTATATTAAATTATTATATTACAATGTACAAATATTATAGAAATTTTTGGACACATGGTGAAATATATTAACCGGCTATCATTCCGGATTCTCTATGGATGCTAAAGCCAAACTTGAGTACATCTGGTTAGATGGATATGAACCGACACAGAACATGCGAAGCAAGACTTTGATTCGAAGTAATTTCTCTGGGAAAGTGGAGGATTGCCCGATGTGGTCTTTCGATGGTTCATCTACAAAACAAGCTGATGGAGGAGATTCAGATTGCTTACTAAAACCCGTAAACATCTTTCCTGACCCTCAGAGAATAAATGGTTATCTCGTCATGTGTGAAGTCCTGAATGCCGATGCGACTCCTCATCCAAGTAATGGCCGTGCCACAATTGAAGAGGATGATGACGATTTTTGGTTCGGTTATGAGCAAGAATATTTCATTATGGACGTTGAAACGCAACTTCCTTTGGGTTTCCCCGTGGGTGGATATCCTGGACCTCAGGGCCTCTACTACTGCTCCGTCGGTGGGAAAAATACCCACGGAAGGGATTTGGTGGAAGAGCACGCGGATCTATGTCTGGAAGCAGGGATAAACTACGAGGGAATTAACCAAGAAGTTGCATGTGGTCAATGGGAATTCCAAATTTTCGCCAAGGGTGCTAAGCAAGCGGGGGATGAGCTTTGGGTGGCACGATATCTTTTGGATAGATGTACAGAAAAGTACGGTTACTACATCGAATACCACCCGAAGCCGATCAAGGGTGATTGGAATGGTTCCGGTATGCATGTAAATTTCAGTGATGGAAGAATGCGAGATGAGGGAGGGGAGCAATTATTCACAGATATTTGCGAGGCTTTCGGCAGAAATATCGATGCTCACATGTCTGTTTACGGGGCTCATAATGAGCAAAGGCTCACTGGCCTGCATGAAACACAAGCCATTGACCAGTTTTCATACGGTGTCTCAGATAGAGGTGCATCAATCAGAATTCCTATTGGTACAATCGAAGATGGTTGGAAGGGTCGTTTAGAAGATCGCCGCCCAGCCTCAAATGGTGACCCCTACAAGATTGGAGCAGTAGTAATTACAACAACTAAATCTGCGTACTAGAATCGTCCTCTGGATTTTTCATTAATCTATTCCAAATTAATGAGAATGCGGGTGAGAAGATCGTAGAGTCGTGTAGATTAGAATCATCTAAAGTTTCTATTGAGAACCACTTAATTTCAGAAATTTCATCCACATTAGGTGAAAATGGACCTTCTGAAAAATGCCGATAGATCCAAGAGAATTCATTGTCGGTCTCCTTACAAGCATCCACTTTGAACATTTTCTCAGGAACTCCTTCAAATTTAACGCCCAATTCTTCCCAGGATTCTCTAATTACGGCTTTGTCATAATCCTCTCCAGAATCAACATGTCCTGATAC
>MDUO01000003.1_pt1 | contig 22310 bp, 19 predicted proteins | sample 811271 | NCBI WGS metagenome assembly MDUO01 (sample SAMN02905556, study PRJNA254808) | marine metagenome | biome: ocean; feature: oxygen minimum zone; material: water; isolation source: 30 m water sample from station 6 | place: Mexico: oxygen minimum zone off the coast of Manzanillo ... | reverse complement strand
TCTGGAAATTCACTTGTTTCGCCATCGAATTTGATAGTTTCTTCAAGGTAAATCATTCTATGAGCGGTTTGGCGAATAGCTGCTAAATCATGAGACACCATTAAGATAGTTTTTCCAGCATCGTGACAGAGTTTATCTAACAATTTTAACAAGGAATTTCTTGCCTCTCTATCAATACCAACTAGTGGCTCATCAAGTATGATAAAATCGGCTTGCGATGCCAAGGCACGGGCAATAACCGCTCTCTGCCGCTGCCCACCAGATAGTCGGCCAACATCTGTATTTTCCTCATTCTTCAAATCAACCATTTCTATTGCCTTGTCAACTGCCGAATTGTCTCTGTTGGGAAAAAACATGTTACGGCTGGAAATTGCACCTAATTTTACTAGTTCTCTGACTGTAATGCGTAAGTTGCTGGGAAGATTAGAAGCCGCTTGAGACACCCATGAAATTCTGCCGTCATTGCTCTTACACATCGGCTCACAGCCGTATATTCTGATTTTGCCAGAGTTTGCCTTCAGAATCCCTAGTATAGAAAGAAGAAGAGTTGTCTTTCCACTTCCGTTCGGCCCTACAATCCCAACGAATTCGCCTTTAGAAAGCCAGAAGTTAATGTCTGAAATTACTAATTTACCTGAACGAATTACCGAAAGGTCTTCCACTTCCAAAACGAAGTCTTTTTCGTTTACTTTTAGTGAATTCGGGGTAAGCATTTTTTGGCTCCTCAATATTTTTCAGGATGAAATCCCCATCCTTATTATTTATCAAAGAGACCTTGCTTGTAAGTATCTACTCATCATTATCCATAGGTGGAAGTTCCATAGTGTACAGAACCTGAATTTCGATACCATCTGGCATTGTACCCGATTTTGTCTGTTCTACGATTCCGGCTACAGCATTAGAATTGGTATATTCCTCTACGAACAATACAGTTAGTCCATCTTCTTCAATTTGCTCAAGAACTTCAGCAATATCTGCTGCCGATGGTTCACCTTCTGGGTCTAGTCCATGCACAGTTACGAAGCGTATGTCATAGAGTAATCCGATGTAGGAATAGGCATTGTGATTGGCAACAACAGTTCTTTGCTCACATTCGTCACTGATAGCATTGAACTTCATGTGCAGGTCATCCAAATCTGATTTGAATGCCTCAGCATTCTCGTTGAATGTATCTTCATGCTCAGGGTACTGTTGGTTTAGGGCTTCGAGTACCAGGTCAACTTGAGCCTTGAATGCAAGTGGGGATAGCCAGCTGTGAGGGTCAAACTCAATCTCCTCATCTGAGTGGTCATCGTGATCATCATGGTCGTCATGACCATGGTCGTGGCCATCATTCATGTAAACGAAGAATCCTACATCGGTAGGTAGAGCGAATCCGTAGTCGCCCTCTTCCTCAATGTGAATTACAACGTATCCAACTTCGTGATGTCCCTCCTCATGTGAATGGTTATCATCATTATCGGGTCCGCTGTCTGCTGCAACCCACATTAGACCATCAGCCACACAGTCCTCTTCATGTTCGTAGGTCATGTTGACAGTATGGGTATTGATGTCGTAACAGACCATTTCTTCTGGGAAGGATAGTGTGTGAGCGACGAAATCTGCATGGATTTCAGGGAGATCATGAACTTCTTCTTCCATCCACATGTGGCCTGCGGCTACGCAGTCTTCTTCGGTTTCGTACTCATCGTGATTCTCGTGCGTAGTAGTATCATGGCAGACACCGTGATGGTCCTCGTGACCATCTTCCATCCAAACATGCCCTGCAGCTTCACACTCTTCCTCAGTTGATTCGTAGTTCTCGTGAGTATCGGTGTTGTGGCACATCTCCTCATCTGAGTGGTCATCGTGATTATCCTCATCATCCGAGTGATCATCCTCATCATCTGAGTGGTCATCATGGTCATCATGGCCATGGTGGTGGTGTGCGTGTCCACCTAGCATCTTCAAAGCAGCCATATTGAAGTCCTCATCGTGCTCGGATTCGAACTCAAGAACATATTCTCCTTCTTCCATGTGGAAGATTGAGATTACTGTGTCAGTAGGGCAGCCTGATGGATTCTCGATGGTCTCCTCTGCTTCAGCATGTGCGTGACCATCATGATGGCCTTCCTCTAATTCCATAATTTCGTGAATGAAGTGTTCAAGTTCATTGATGTCAAGAAGCCCATCCATGTTTGTGTCGCTTTCATTGAAAATTTCCATCAAGACAGACATTTCTTCTTCGTGTTCATCATCATGGTCGCCGTGATCTTCATCATCGGTTTCATTGTGATCATCATCCTCACCTTCTTCCCATGAAACCCAGAATTCATCCCATGAGAGAGACCCATCACTGTTGGTATCAAAGTACTCTAGAGCAGTCTCCGGAGTTATTTCTTCTCCATCATCTTCATCATCATCATGGTCACCTTCTTCGTCTGAGTGGTCATCAGTTTCGTTGTGCTCACCCTCATGGTCATGTTCGTCGTGGTCATCATGGTCATCGGACATAGTGCCCAAAGTGGTACTCTCGAATGGCCCATCAGTTAGAACTTCACAGAGATTAGAAATCAACACTGATTCGTAATCAAGAGTATCTTGCCCAGTTGGCATTGTGTGAGTCATTACGGAGAGGGGTGCGTCTTCCCCTAGAGATTCTATTGTTGTGTCTACCCATGGCTCTAGATTTAGTCCGTGATAGAAGAAAAGGTCGGAATCGCTCAGCCTCAATATGTCAGCGGCGGATGGTTCGTAGTCATGTACTGGGACGTTAGAAGGGCTGATTACTTCCACAGTTAGTGTATCACCTACGACTGCAGATACCAATTCTCCCACGTGGTAGGTTGAAACCATAATCGTAGGGTCTTCTTCTTCTTCACCAGCTAGACATCCAGATAGGCTGGACAAAACTAGTACTAAACTCATCAAAGCGGCTCTGTAAGCGGTGCTATTCATTGCCTCGCCGCATACTAATAACTATATAATGAAAACTAATAAACAGGTCAAAAGAAATTATTATTAAAGATGACTATTCCCCTGATTTATGAGCCAAATCATCACCTTCAGCGTTGACAAAGAGTTCGCTAGCAGGCTTGACGATTTCATCAAACAAACAGGATACAAGAATCGAAGTATGTTCCTTCGTGATGCAAGCCTTCACTTTGCAGATGCATCACTCAGAGGCGATCTTGATTCGATGGATGCCGAACAGGAAATAGAAGGTACAGCTGTAGTGTATTTCCAACACCATGTTGAGAATAAGTTAGCAGAATTAAGACACTCAAAAGACTTCAATATCACATCATACCATCACAATTGCCTAAGTCATAGTCATACATGCGTAGATACAATGCAAGTGAACGGGAAAGCGAGTGCAGTACGAGATATGGTGAATAGTCTGAAGAATACAAAAGATGTTGACAGAGTTGAATTCATTGCTGCTCCTTTCAGAGAATCGGGTTGTTGTTGAATAAATCTTTGACCGCTAACGATTGCATAACATCGAGAGAATTTTCCCAACGAATTGAAGGAGTGTCGCTGTCGCGGCTTAAGCGTGGAGATACCTCCCGAACTACAATCAATGCTCGATGGAGAGCATGGCCCCACTAAGCAAAAGGCTGCAAGATTGGTTGTAGATTTGGCCGCATCTGCCGGAGCATCCAAGTTCACCCAATGCGCCCATGCTCACGTATCTGGCGTCAGCGTAATTACTGGTGGGCATGGTTTGAGGCGTTTCCTTTCTGACCTCTCCGGAGACCCAGAAGGTACTGTGTCCATTCCAACCACATTGAATTCAGCAGGTTGCGATAGAGAACAGATTGAAGAAATGGGAATCGATCATGAAAATTTCCTTGAATATCAATTTGAAATTATCCACGCTTACTCAGAATTAGGAATAGATGCTACGCTTTCCTGTACCCCATATGATCGTGGAGTAGAAATGGAATCTGGTATTGGTTCTTGGGCTGAATCGAATGCTGTATGTTACTCTAACTCCTATACTTCTCTAATGACGAACCGCGAATCTGGGCTATCTGCCCTAGCAACTGCTCTAACTGGTTGGGCTCCACTGTGGGGGCTACATCTCGAATCGAATCGAATACCGAATATTCTAGTCACAGTAGAAGCTTCGATGGAGAATCTTGCTGATTGGTCGGTACTAGGCGACTGGATTGGAATGCAAATCAAACCGGAATGGAATCTTCCTTGGGGATTCATGCCCAGAATAGTTGGCTTACCAACTACTGCAGGATTTGAGGAGCGCAAGGCATTGACTGCCGCAGCAGCGAACTATGGTTGTCCAATGCTCTGGGCTGATGGACTAACTGTAGACGCCCCTGAAGTGCCTCAATTCGAAGGTGAACTTATCTTTGCTGAAGATGACCTTGCTGAAAGATACGCGGAGTTGGCTCCAACCGGCACGGTTGACCTCGTAGTAATTGGTTGTCCTCAGGCAAGTGTTGGTGAGGCAAGAGCGACTGCAGCAGCGGTTCGCTCACACATGGAATTAGGTCGGAAAATTCAAGATAGTCGTCTTTGGGTTTTCACAAGTGGCTACAATTACGAATTACTGCAAGCCGATGGAACTGTGGATTTGTTAGAGGAAGCAGGCGCCTTAGTTCTGAAAGATACCTGCCCTGAGGTTACTCCTTACAATCGTACAAAATACAATCACATACTTACAAATTCATTGAAAGCAGAACATTACCTCAAGAGTGGTTTGAATCGTTTACCAACAAGTGTCGCACCAATCGAAGAGTGTGTCGCTCATGCGTTCAGCCCATCATTGTCTGAAGGTCCACGCCCTGTATTGGATGGAAAGAAAGCAAAACCTCTGGCCTCAAATAAAACGTATCAAACCGGTGCGACAACTCTCTATGGAAATGGCCTTCCTAGTCAGACAGATTGGACAATTACTGGAAAAGCAATGGTTACTGATGTCCCAATCACGTATCTGGGATATGTCAATAGGGATTCTGGTGTAATCGAAGAACCAGGACACCCTCTAGATGGTGTGCCAATTGAAGATACAATCCTAATCTATCCGAAAGGTTCTGGCTCCACAGTTGCTCCATTCGTGCTCATGGGTTTGATTTACACGGGTAAAGGCCCGAAGGGAATTATCAATCGAGATGTATGTCCACTTACTCTTCCAGCTGCTAGCCTTTTGGCCCTTCCTTATGCCCATGGTTTTGATGATGATCCTACTCTGGCAATCAATGATGGAGACTCGGTTGAAATGAGTCTTGAGAATGGTCAAGTGCAACTTACAGTCATCTCTCGCGCGAGCGAGGATTGATGACCGAAGCGCTTCGCAGCAGGGTTGTGAGTAAGCGGCCAGATCCAGAACCCTGTCGCGATCAGGACCTCGGTAAGTTCGAGGTTACTGCAAGGGATGGGGCCGCTAGGCTGGGTAAGTTATTCACAAGACACGGAGTTTTAGAAACTCCAATGTTACTACCTGTGATTAATCCCAATATTCGTACCATTGAACCCCGAGAGATGTGGGAAAAATATCGAGTGAATGGCCTAATTACCAACTCCTACGTTACTTGGAAACACGACAAGTTGCGTGAACCTGCACTCGAAAATGGAATACATTCCTTGCTAGATTTCCCAGGGGTGATTGTAACAGATTCTGGAACTTTCCAATCCTATGTTTATGGTGATGTAGAGGTAGGTGTGGAGGAAATAGTCGATTTTCAAAAGAAAATCGGAGTAGATATCGGCACCATGCTAGATGTATTTGGCCGACCCGATATGTCACGAGAAGAACTTGAGCATGCGGTAGAAGAAACAGCAAATCGCGCAATGGTTTCTCTGAATGCCGCTGGAGAAGATATGCTCCTGAATGGACCTGTTCAAGGTGGCCTTCACGATGACCTAAGGGCTCAAGCAGGGGCTTTTATGGGAGAAGTTTCAGGAGAGCATAGAGGCTTTGCAGTACACCCAATTGGAGGTATAGTGCCTCTGATGGAAAAACAGAGGTATCTAGAATTATTTCGAATCCTTCTTTCTGCTAGGTCAACAATTCCGCCAAATCGACCAATTCACATGTTTGGTTGCGGCCATCCAATTCTATTCCCTATGTGCATTGCTTTAGGTGTGGACCTCTTCGATTCCGCAGCATACGCTTTATTTGCAAGAGATGACAGACTATTGACTCCAAATGGAACAGTCAAATTGGGAGATTTGACTGAATGGCCTCATAGTTCTTCAGCACTATTTCCATACACTCCAAATGAAGTTCGTGAGATGGAAAGGGATGAGCGATCAACTCTCTTGGCTCACCACAACCTAGAGGTGACTCAAGCAGAACTAGCGAGATGTAGAGAGGCTGTAAGAAACGGAACAATTTGGCAATTGGCTGAGCAACGAAGTCATGCAAATTCTAGACTTCGAGAGGCCTTCGAATGGGTCCTAGAGCAATTGCAAGAAACAGAAGAAGGGCCTGTTGCTGAAAGCGCTCTCAGAACGATAGCCTCTACCAACCCGGTCAGAGGTTCTGCTGAGCAATTTTCCGACGATATTGATAGCCGTCCACACCTACTTCATTTGAATGCCTTATTGGCTATGAGGTGGCGACGTCCAGGTTCTTGGTGGGATGGCTCAAATGATAGTGCTGAACGGGTTGTAATTCTATCCGGAGCAGCGCCGCCGTGGCGCGATTCCGCACTAGGTTCAGCGATTTCAGCGCTAGCAGAAGAACCACGTTCAATCGTACTAATTTCGACTCCCGTTGGCCTGATTCCCTTCACCCTTGAGGATGTATCTCCATGGTGTCATATTGAGTGTCCAGAGGGTCTATGGAATATGATACTTGATGAAGATGAAATAGATGCTTGGTTGGAAGACCTTGGTGTAGAGGATTTACCCCTTGACATCCATGTTTGTCAACCCGATCCGGAGGAAGAGGCAGGAGAGGAACACCGAGCAAAAATCCGTGACTGGATTGACCGTTGCACTATCGTCGACAAATTATCATTATTCTGCGGAATTTCGCCATCAGATGCTTGTAAATTAACTGCAAATATGAGCTCAAGAAGATCTCGTACCGACAGAATGGTGAATGTTAATTTCAATGGTATTCACAGCCTCTCCCCAAGATTACCTGACGGTGCTTTGTCACTTACTTTGGAAGGGGCAAAAATATTCCATGAATTAAATCCAAACCCTCCTCCTAGGTTTGAAGATGAAATCCCTCAAAGTGAATTAGACCATACTGGTATTCCAAGGGTATTATTGTTGGATGATGCGATTCCATTTGTTAGCAAAGGAAGGAATGTAATCCATGGTTTTGTCCTAGGAGCAGACCCTTCTCTTATTGTAGGCCAACCATGCTTGGTAGTTGATGGTAAAGGCAACCTAGTAGCACACGGAATTGCTAATTCAACTTCCGACGATATGGCTTTTTTCGACAAAGGCATTGCCGTTAAAGTTCGCGATGGCATAAGCAACTAATCAATGATGCAAATGCAACTGCGACGGGGATTCATTCAAGTGATTCAGGCCCTCACATCCAGCCGACTCCCCTAGGGAGTCGTCAGCAGGAGTTGATTTGTTGAGTGAGGGATTCGTGATCGAAACGCGTGATTTGCGCAAGATGTACGGACCCCATTTGGCTCTAGACGATGTGGATGTGCAGATTCCACAGGGTGCAATCGGCATCTTGGGTCCAAATGGCGCTGGAAAATCCACTTTCTTCAAATGTATTTTGGGATTAATTACTACTACATCTGGCGACGGTCGAGTACTAGGTTATGACATCAAAACCGAAGGTGACCTGATTAGGTCAAGAATTGGATATATGCCTGAATACGACTCATTAGATCCGGATTTGAATGCAATAGACCAGGTAAGATATGCTGGTGAACTTATTGGGATGAGTCCATCGGCTGCCATGCAAAGAGCCCATGAGGTATTGGAATATGTGGGCTTGAGGGATCAAAGATACAGAAAGATTGAGTCATTTAGTACAGGAATGAAACAAGCAACTAAGCTTGCTTGTGCAATTGTTCACGACCCTGAAATTCTAATCTGTGACGAACCTACAAACGGACTTGATCAACGCTCTAGAGAATTCATGCTTAAGACCCTCAGAAGGACCGTTGATGAGGGAGGTGGTACTGTTCTGATGTCCAGTCATGTGATGGATGACGTCCAGGAAGTTTGCGACCGTGTTGTAATGATTCATCAGGGTAATATTGTTGTAAATAGGCCGATTTCAGATCTCGCTAATCAAATTGAGAAAGAGGTTGAGGCCGTCATCTGGGGCGGTGCAACAAAAATGGAAGAAGCACTGATTTCCCATGGGCTCAAAGTACGTCGAATGGGGAGGGTTATGAGGGTTACAATTGAGGATGAAAACACCATCGAACAAATTATTTCCATCGCTGCTAAGTCAGAGGTCCAAATCAGAGAATTAAGAGAATATGAGCCTGATTTGGAAGATATATTCCTACTAATTATGGATAAATTAGGTGCTAGAGTAAAGGGCACATCTGAATTAATGACCTCAGAGCACACGGGAGGGGATAGAAGTGTTTGATGAAGACGAAATTATCGATGACTCTCTTGAGCCGGAGACCGTACAAAAGGCTTCAAAAAATGAAGTTGATTCTGAATTAGGCCAAACGAGAATGGAAGTTGCTTATGGCGCTGGAGATGGTGATGATGATGCCAAGGCTGTAGTAGCTCGCAAAGCCTCAATGGGTGTACTTTACGAGCAAATTTATCGTCCATGGAATGGACAGCTTGGACCCAGATGGGTCAGAAATTATGCGATTTTTCGCCACCATGTTTACGGTATTTTCTCAAGTAAGGGTCATCGACACTACAATCCATTCGTTAGATTATCAATTCTAGTAATCTTCCTTACCTCACTAACCCCGATAGCGATGATTTTCCTTTCTGTGACAATATCAGGAGGAGAAGGCTCAGATTGGCTAAACAGAATGTGGGGTGTAAATCGGTATAACCTCTGGGGACAGGTGCTAGGATATTTTCCAAGGAATCTTTGTATGTGGCCTCTCTTAACGGCGTTAGTTGTTGGGGGAATGATTTCTGATGATAGAAAGAACGGTACCAGTGCCATCTACTTCTCTCGACCGGTTACCAGAACAGACTATACAGCCATGAAATATCTATCTTCAGCAGTTGTTCTGGGTTTTGTCATAGTTTTCTCTTACATGTTATACTACACATCTGCGATCGTCTTCAACGGGGAAGGCTGGGCTTACCTAATTGATACTCTACCCATGTTCCTTGGGGGTTTACTTGCTGGAATTTTGTTAGTTATAACTTACACATCAATTGGCATGGCTCTATCTAGCGTTAGTCAGAGTAGGTTCTTCGCAGCCATAGGTTTCTTAGCAATTATTTTCGGAACAAAAATTGTTGCATTAATGATTGAACTAATCTTCGAGACAACAATTTTCTATATCTTCAGTCCATATGATTCTCTTGCACATCTCGGCCAATGGTTAATTGGTATTCCTGCAAATTATGAGCATTCATTGGCCCTTTCCATTATCTCTGTGATTATCTACAATGCTGCATCTGTCGGATTGTTAATCACTCGTGTCCGTTCACTGGAGGTGACCCGTGAATGAGCACTAAACCAACACCTGCTGTACTTCTACAAAATTGTTCTAAGTGGTACGGACAAGTAATCGGTATCAATGACGTATCTCTAGCAATAGATGGTGGTGTTACAGGGATTTTAGGTCCAAATGGAGCGGGTAAATCTACACTTTTCAAGCTCTTAATGGGTCGATTAAAGCCGAGCAGTGGAAATGTTAGATTATTTGGCGTAGATCCTTGGCAGAGCACTTCGCCATATCGTAGGGTTGGTTATGTTGCAGAGACCGAGAAATTGTATGATTGGATGACTGGTCATGATTTTGTTTCTACATTGGCGCGTCTACATGGCATGACTAGAGAAGAAGCAAGTGATAGGGCATCTCATGTTCTGGAATTTGTTGGTTTAGCGGACGTGCAAAATAAGGAAATTGGCAAGTATAGTAAAGGTATGAGGCAGAGAATAAAGATCGCTCATGCCTTGGTTCATGATCCTGATTTGATTATCCTCGATGAACCACTTCATGGTTGTGATCCGATAGCAAGAACAAGCATAATGAGTGTTATTCGTGACCTAGGAAGTCAAGGAAAAACGGTTCTAGTGTCAAGTCATATTCTTGACGAAATAGAGAGAATAACCGAGCAAATTGTTATCCTACATAATGGAAGGTTACTCGCATTGGGTAACCTTCACGCAATCAGAGATTTGTTAGATAAACATCCTCATAGAATTATGATTAGGACCGAGAACCCTAGGAAATTGGCGGAATTCTTTGTCCCAGAAGACCCTGTTTATGGTGTTAGATTTTCACAAGAAGGAGCATTAGAGATTTTGACAAATGATTTATCTGCTGCTCATGATGTTTTGCCAAGAGTAATAGTAGACTCAGGATTGAAGATTAGTTCTATCGAAAATCCTGATGATAATCTTGAGGCTTTGTTGGGATATCTAGTAGGTGGTGCATAATGATGGATAGTCAAGGTAGAGGGCTCTCAGAGACGGTCTGGACTCGACTGGATAGAAAGGCTGGAGCAATTACAGAACTTACCATCCGTCAATTACGACATAGGCTTTCCACTTGGGTAGTACTAGCAATCGGTTTCCTTCTATTGATGTCTCTTTTAGCCATGTTTGTAGGAGGGGTCAGAGGTGGTTGGGAGCCAATCGATAATGATGGTGACTCCCATGATGGAGATAACGACGGCTATCCTGCTGGTCAGGAATTGAAGTATGGCTCAGACCCTTGGGATGGATTTTCATTCCCTGGTTCTGGTGATTTTGTAATGGAAGGGGAGTTTGAATGGGGAAGTGTTGGTATTCGCTCTGGCAATTACACCTGGAGGTATGCTACTGGAATGTTCACCTACGACTGGATAGATGAAAATCCAAGAGGTGGTGAACGAATATTGGATGTCCAATCATTAGCCGATTGCCCGGAAGGAGAATTGTTCGAGGACTTTTGGCTAAACTGGGGTGATGGCTGTAGGATGGCAGAAAATCGTATTGTTGTTTACGATGCCTCATTCACAGGTAATGGTACATTCAGAGTTGAAGAAGGGTTCTATGCAGCTTGGGGGTATATGGAAGACTCATTCTATGTTGAGCCTGAACCTGCATCAAATTATATCGATGAAGATGATATTGATTGGACAGGAGATCCTAACAAAATAAACGGTTTTGACGATGATGGAGACTGTTTGAGAGTCGATTGGCTTGGTGAACCCGAACCTCAAGGGTGGTGGGAATCGAGACATGACAAAGATGCAAATAGAAACGGGATTGATTGTGATGTAGTTTGGATTACCGACTCGGATGGGAATATAATTTCAATTATTCCTGATGATGGCGTGGATGAAGATCCAAGCGAAGAAAATCTAGCTTACGAGGATGCACATCGAGCCTTTATCATCGGAACTGGAAAAATTGCCTTTGTAATGATTCTAGGTATTTTCTTACCACTCTTCCTAGCCTTGGGATTGGTTAGAGATGAAACAGAGAATGGCACATTGCATTATCTTCTATCCAAGCCGATTCATCGTGGAGAATTTATCATATACAGAATACTTGGTTATCTAATAATCGCTGGAGGCTTCGTTCTAATTATGTCGATTTTAATGGGCTTGGTTACAGCCGTTTTGGGCCCAGGTGATTCGATATTCAGGCTTAGAGATATGATAGTATGGATAGGCATAGCCTTCGCGACAATTTTGGCTCTTGCTGCATATGGAGCGATTTTCAATAGTCTAGGATTATTATCATCAAGATATGGTGTATACATCGCTTTGGTAGTTGGGGTTTACGAATTTGTAATGGCTGTACTAACCCTCGGAGGGGCCACTCTTGTCCCTGTTCTTTCAGTATCCCATTGGACATTGCAATTAATTGATTCAATTGTATTGATTGTTTGGCCAAATACAATAGAGATGCATCTAATTGCAACTGCATTCGAACTTCCTTCTGGATTGGCTGCATTTTGGAATCCACCTGTATGGACATTGGGCACTGAAAATCCATTTATCTCTGCATTAATTTCAGTGATTATTCTACTCTTGATTACGACACTGAACATACTATTTGGTCAGGCCCAATTCAAACGTAGAGAGATAATGTGATTATTCGAGGTGACCTTCTAAATGGAAAAGATAGAAGGTGATTTCAGTACATTTTGGCGTTTTGATATACTTCCTCCAATAAACCGTCTTTCATGGTGGTGGTGGTGGGTGTTAGTTTTGGTTCCAGACCCGAACCACCCCGAGCGTTCAAGACAATTGATGGTTTTATGGTCCTCAAAAGAAACTCCTGCAATCAGGGTCAGTGGTCACTGGTGGATCCCCAAGTCTAGAATGTTAGTCGATGAAGATGGCGGTACCGTGATGTCCGGCATGGTCTGTGCTTGGTGGTATGATGGAGAGAGTATGTTTGAACCACTTCTAATGAAGGAATGTAGAATGGCGGCTTTAGATGACAATCATCCACTATGGCCAGAAGAAGCAACCGAGAAGGGACAAGGTGCAGGAGCTGTTATTCCATTAACAAGTGAAGATCTTTCCTTTGGATTACGTCCAGGTAGGAAATCATTCTGGCTAAATTTATCCAGTGACGAAAATCAAGTTGCAAAGGGCGCCCCGAAAAACTTCAGTGTTACAATGAATCCTTGGTGGGAGCGCCCAAGTACTGCAAAATACAAGAATAATGTCTTTGGATTAAATATGGGTTATGATATTCAAAGAGTGCATGGAATGAAAGCGACGCTAAATTTAGATGGAGAAGAAATAGAAGGCTCCGCATATATCCAAAAGGTCGGAGTTCAAGCTCCTAGCATCCCTTGGTTTTGGGGTATGTTACATTTTGATGATGGTTCATATCTGGATTGGTTTATGCCTCACGTTTCACCTTCATTCACAATGAAGGATGATACTCCTTGGTCAGTTCGTGATTTCTTTCGTTCTCCAAACGCAGGCTCGGGATTATTTCATGATGCTAGTAGAAATCGGACTGAGAATTTTAAGCGCTGCACAGTCGAATTGGAAAGACAAGAAGGTGAAGGATCACTTAGAGACGAGCAAGGTAATTTACTGCCTCGATTCAAAGTTAAAGTTTGGAATGGCCGAACACAGATTTCAATCCATGTTAGAGCTACCTCACGGGCAAGGTGGGTCTTTGACCAACCTACTAGAGCAGGATTTGTTAGTCATTTAACCTACAATGAATACCCTCTTGAGGTCGAAAAGATTGCAATTCTTGATGAGCAAGGATTGCGTTCTGTAGATGATTATGAATGGATTAGAGGAAATGCAGAACACGCATGGGGAATTCTCAATTAATCCCATTCAATTTACGAAGGCTTACGCCGCACCGTTCATAACCGGTATCAGAGTGAGACATAACCCGAGGAATAGATATGAGTGCAGACGAGGTAATTACACAAGCGGCTCAACTGATTACTGGTGGAGACTACGGTGGAGCAATGGGAGTATTCGAACAATACATCGAATCCAACCCTGATGACCCAGCAGGTTATCACGGATGGGCAGAAGCGGCACTTTTCGACATCCAAGAAAATGGTAATCTCGACGATAAAGGAAATGACAGAATCAATGAGGGTCAAATTAATGCATACTTTAGAAGAGCCGCAAATATGGCTCCGGACAACGCGGATTATAATGCTGCATACGCCAATGCACTTGTTGAATTCGATCGTATTCCAATGGCGGTTAGACAATTACACAAGTTAGTTGAAATCGGTAAAGCTTCAGATGATACTGACGTATCGTTTCACCTCTATGAGGCTGCTCGTGGGTTAATCGATGCGATTGACCTGAAGACGAACTTCGATAGAAGCGCCCCTATCGCAAGGCAGTATATTTCGGAAGCAGTAACCTTTGCATTATTGGGTCTAGGATTTACATCTGCAGAAGAAGCAGTTGAATACCTCGGCCTAAATGAGTGAAGAGGGTTAATTGTGACCAGCGACCTCTTCATGGTCGCATTCGGGTACCATGGGGCCGAGTTCCATGGTTCTCAAATCCAACCAGATGTCCGTACGGTTCAAGGCGAAATTAAAATCGCCTTGGAAAAGTTAGGATGGTGGTCAGATAATTGTCTAGAGATATCTAGTAGAACTGATTCAGGAGTCAGTGTAAGGATGAATTTGGCAACAATATCTATTCCCATTGAAATCGCAAAAAGTATTACAGAATCTACCTTCATATCTGCTCTTAACGACCATTCTCCCGATGACATAGTATTTTGGAAGGCCGATAGAGTTCCAAATGGAACAAGGTCAAGATTAGCCGAAAAGAGGCTCTATATCTATCGTTGTGAAATGATAAAGCGCTGGCCTGAGAATGTGAATTTTGCTGAATTTAAAGAAGCCTGTGAAGTCTTCGTAGGGCATCATGACTTCAGCAATTTCTGTAGAGTTGACCCAGATAGGAGTCCGATAAGGTCGATTGAATCTTGTCAGCCCTGGCTCGATGCTGACAACCGGGTTGTTGGTTTTTCAGTTGTTGCAGAGTCATTTCTTTGGAATCAAATACGTCGAATTGCTTCGGCATTACAACAATTTGCAAATAATGACATCCAACTAATTGATATCAAGCAGGCATTAGAAAATCCCAAGCAAGCATCAGACCTTGGTCTAGCATCTGCCGATGGACTTCTACTTTGGGAAATTAGCCACCCTGATTTTTCATACGAGTTTCAAAACTCAATGATTAACCATGATATGAGTCGTCCTCCCAAGGGGAAAAGAACCCACAAACAGTGGCTTAATTTAGCTAGGATGGAAAATAGTTCCATGTTGGAAAGAGAATGGTTAGCCCTCATCCAAGACGTAAGGTGACAATGTCACCATCTGAACAAGACAATACTTCTCTCAAAAACGAACTGGAAATCACCTCAGCGGTTTCTGTGTGCCTAGTCAAGTCCGGAATTAGAATAGCGCATCTAATCCATTTTTCCCCATTTGATGTGATGCTCGCAGGGAATGCAGTTGCCCCACCGAAAGAGCGTCCATCCCTTTCAAAACCAGCAATTCTAATCGACTCTATTTTGGTAGTCGTTTCGCCTTTTTCTAAACCAGCCTCAATTCTTAACTCACGATATTTATCTATATCTTTTTCATCAACATCTACATTGAGAGTACCCGGCCATGCTCCTGCCCCAAGTACTGATTTGAATTGCTCTTGATAGTGGGCCTGAGCCATGAATACATGGGCTCTTCCCAATCCACTCGCCACTGTCCCAGACAGGCGCATACCCTTCCGTTGACCCCATTACAAATAAGCATCAGTATTTGACCCTACAATTCGATGCTCCAGGCTCTTTTACCCACCGTAAGTCCAGCAGCCTTGATTGCTTGTGACTGAGTGCTATTTGAGTTATTGAGTGGATTAGTGTGGTTTAGGTGTATGAGAATTATTTCTGGACCTTCATTTTCCGATTCTTGTAATCTTGAAAGAGTATCCTCAACAGTTGGATGCGGTACCTTTGTTATATCACGACCTGGTAGTTCTTCACCATTCCAGAAAGTAGCATCAAGTAATACATGAGTCAGATTCATAGAACCAAACCAATCACGAGGATTGGAATAGCCTACTGAGCCTAAAGTGTCCTCCCAATCATCGTGATCGGGGAGAAATAGTACTCTACTTTTTTCACCCGAAATCAAAATCGCATGGGTATCTGAAACATCGTCTCTATGAGGTACTGGGATGAATTCGAACCTAACTCCATCCTTTTCGAAAATAGGTGGATTCACTGAATCAGAATCAACTTTAGAAAACGGTTGCATTAAATTTCTAGTTGTCAAAATTGAAGCCACCGAATCGCTAGAAACAAGAGTGATGTCTGTACATCCCATAGCTTCTTTACCAAATTGCCCAATTCCTTCAATATGACCCAAGTGGGCATGAGTTAGTAGGACTGAATCAGGTCTTACTGGTTTTTCCAATCCACAAGCATTCGCCCAAATGTTCAATTGTTCAGGAAGTGCTCTACTAACTTCAATGAGATGCATCCCTCCAGAATTATCTCTAACTCCCAAAGAGACAGGAAATCTGCTTTTTTCTGGGTTCTCAAATGCTGCACTACAATTCTGGCAGCCACAGCCTGCTTGAGGAATGCCTCCGTCCTGAGCAGTCCCCAAAATGGTCAGAGTAGCCGTGAAGGTTTCCACAGACTGTGAGATAAGGCAGCGTTGAAAGACTCGTCGATGAAGTTAGTCTGCTGTTCCGATTAAATCATCAAGGTCAACGACATGTCAGGCATGTGAGCGGAGACACCTCTTGGATGAAGAAGCGATTCGATGACCTCAAAGGTCAAGGTTTGGAATGGAATCCTCCTACCCTACAATCAGCAAACCAGCCACGTGTGACAATGGATGGTCGTTCCACTATCATGCTCTCGGCAAATAATTATCTTAATCTTACAAATCATCCAAGAGTTGTTCAAGCAATGATTGATGCTACGAAAAAGTATGGTGCAGGAAGTGGTTCAGTTCGAGCGATTGCTGGAACAATGGATATTCATCTAGAAGCCGAATCAAAGGTAGCGGAATTTAAGCAAGTTGAAGCCTCCTTGATTTATTCTGCAGGGTATACTGCTAATGTTGGTCTTATTCCTTCATTAGTTCAAGGAAAACAAGATGTAATCATCAGCGACGAGTTAAATCACGGGTCAATAATTGATGGAGTTCGATTAACAAAAGCGCAGCGGGCGGTTTACTCACACAATGATATGAATGCTCTAGAAGCGGTATTGAATGATTATTCCGATTCTGATAGAAAATTGATTATCACAGATGGAGTATTTTCGATGGACGGAGACATAGCCCCATTGGATGAAATTTCGTCTTTGGCCGAAGAGCATGGAGCTATGGTTTACGTTGACGATTGCCATGGAGAAGGAGTTCTAGGTGAAGGAGGTGCGGGAATCGTTGATCATTTCAAATTGCAGGGTAAAGTCGATTTTGAAGTAGGTTCATTTTCGAAAGCGTTAGGGGTTCAAGGAGGAATAGTAGCAGGTTCAGAAGAAGTTCGAACTCACGCGCTAAATCATTCTCGCTCCTGGTTGTTATCAGGAAGCCAACCTCCCGGTGTAGCAGCGGCACAAAAAGCCGCGGTTGAAGTATTGATGAATGAGCCAGAACATCATGCAAAACTTTGGGAAAATACAAATTATTTCAAGAAAGAATTGGAATCACTAGGATTTGATACAGGGGTGTCTGAAACTCCAATTATACCTGTAATGTGTGGTGACTCCTCAGTTGCAAAAGGGCTTTCTAATGAAATGATGAATGATGGAGTTATGGCGGGTGCAATCGTGTTTCCGATGGTGGCAAAAGATAAGGCTCGTGTAAGAACTCAAATGTCTGCAGGTTTAACTCGTGAGGATTTAGATGAAGTTCTACGAATTTTCGAGTCTGCAGGAAATAAACTCGGTCTAATTTGAGGTGAAAATATGGTTGAATCCTCTACTTTGGCGGCGCATGAGATAGATGCGATGATGAAAAGGATTCATGCAGTTCCAATCATTGAAACTTTACAGATGGAAATCCTAAGGCTAGACAAAGGTGAATGCGAAGGATTTGTCCCAAGGGCAAAGAAGTGGGATGGAATTTACGAGACTTTCCATGGAGGTTTACTAGCAACAATCGCGGACACTATTACCTGTTGGGCAATTTTAACTAAAATTGGCTCTGATGCAAAAGTTGCTACTACTGACTTCAACATTCGATTCCTTAGACCTTGCAATTCAGGTGTAAGATGCGTTGCTAGAGTCATCAAAGCGGGAAAGACAATGAATTTATCAGAAGCACAGATTTTTGATTCTGACGATAAACTCGTAGCTGTTGCTCAGGTAAATTACATCAAATTGGATTAATTTCGATCAAATGTCAGCCTCGGAGACAACCTCGTCTAGATCATCGTCTTCGATTCCATCAACATTAGGGGAAACCTCAGGTTCTATTGTAATCCTCATACCTTCAAAGGGATCTAGACCTCTGTCTATACGGTCCAACATCCTCCATCTTGGGGCGTAGGATAAATGGATATACAATGGTCCTGGGAGTAATGAAAGAAACCAACCTAGATTTTCAACAATCTCAGGAGTATTTCCAATCATTGACCAGGTCAATAATAGAAGGCCGATGAATGGTATTGGAAACAAATAGCGTCGTCGATTCTCTAGCCTAACTGGGGGTCGTTTAAACATCCCCGAAATAATTGTTGAAAAACCACCAAGACTTGCAGTCATGGCACAAAAAATGATGCTTATCGTACCCCAATCATTAGCTACTGTTTGCCAATCGGTGGAATCCAACCAACCAGAATAGGCGAATGGAACAATCAGAGTGAGACTAGCTAGGAGTCCATACACAATACCAACAAAAACTGGATGACAAATTGTTAATGGATACTTGAGGAATAACTGGCTTAGAGACCCTCCTTCAAGCATCAGACGGTGTTCTTCGTCGAGACCCTCCAGTGCCTCACGCCAACCCGCCATCGGGCACGGGCACTAATCTTCTTGTAATACGGTTCCTGAAAAAACTTGATTTATTGTGTGTTTTTTGAACATTAGGCTATTTCTATAGATACTGATGTTGTTTCCAAATTCCAATTTGGCTCATCACTTGCAGCATCACGGATGAAGGGTATCAAAGAAGTACGTAATTTAGAAACATCAACACCCCATATTCCATGTTCTACACCTGATAACCTAACAAGAAGTTTTGAGGCCATATTTACAACTCCTCTGATTTTTTTTCTTTCGTAATTATACAATAAGGCGGCTATCTGGATAATGCCTTGCACGGCATCAGTTTCAACTCCTTTTCCTAGCGGTTTCAATGATTTCCACAGGTCTTCCCAAGCCTCGTGAGCGTGCCAAAACTTCCCGTCATTGAATAAATTGCAACCTTCGATAAATAGGCTCTGTTGTGTTTCATTTAGCTCATCCCAAGCCATTAATCCTGCGTCGTGAGGTGTTTTTTCTCCCCTATACATCACGCTTCACTCCCTTACACCCACGGACGTAGAGATTATGACGGGTTCCCTGCCGAGAGTAATCGATAGGAGAGGGATGGGATGACGGAAGACGACTCTTTGTTTACAATTACTGAGGCACATCTTGACAGTGGTATGCGTGGAATTCCTGTAGGGACATGCAAGACTTCTTTTGTAGACCCAATAGAAGGAGTTCATTACGTAGGTTATCCTGTTGAAGATCTCGCTGATTTGGAAGAAGAAGATGTAGTGTATCTGTTAATGCACAAGCGATTACCAACTGAGGAAGAATCCGAAGCATTTCGGGCAGAGCTTGCGCACAGAGCTATGGAAATGCCTACTGGAGCCCTTAGAGTCTTGGAATCATTAACCCCGGGTAGTGGACACCCAATGGATTGGCTTTCAATGGGAATAATGGCACTAGGCGCTGCCGATACTACCGGTGATGTGCGCACAGATTCGATGAATCTGATTGCTAGAATGCCTGAACTAATGGCGCGGATCTTCCTACTTAGAGGTGGAAATAAAGAGAAATTACAACCTAGTAGACCAGAATTAGGACTTGTTGAAAATTTCGTTCATATGTTGGGAATTACAGGGAAAGAGGCGGAGAAAATGAACCGTGTTTTACGCTTCTTCTTCATACTTCACCTCGACCATGGAGGAGGTAATCTATCGACATTCACTGGAAAGGCAGTAGCAAGTGGCCGAGCATCGGTCTATGCATCAATAGCATCAGCGATGAATGCACTTTCAGGCCCACTCCATGGCAGAGCGAATCAAGCTTGTCTAGAATTTGTACAAAGAATCGGTACTGATGACCCAGATGAGATTGAAGAATTTGTTCGCGCAGAACTAGCTGCGAAGCGCCCAATCTTCGGTTTTGGTCATGGGGTCCTTAGGGCTGAAGACCCAAGGGCAAGATTGCTTATTGGATTGGGCGCAGAGGTTTGTCCAGATGATGAAAATTATCGAATTGTAAAAACGCTAAGAGAGGTCGTTCCTCCAATATTGAAAGAGCATCCTAAAATCAAAAATCCATATCCTAATGTCGATTTAGGTAGCGGTTCTTTGTTACACGCAATTGGGTTCAGAAAGCCAGAGTATTACACAACTTTCTTTGGTTGGGCTAGGGTTGCAGGAATCTGCGCCCAAATTATGGATGAACGCAATGCAAGAGATGGTCGAGGAACCCCGATTTATCGTCCAAAATACATACCTCGAAACCAACCTCATCGAAGGTTAGACTAAGTCAATCAGTGATTTTCTCCTGAACCTCTATGGCCAATTATTCTAGCACAACCCCAGGGTCTACCCTCTTGCAAATCATTTGTCCAAGAATCAGGACTACCTGACCAATTCCACTTTTGTGCATCAGAAATAATCGATTGTTTACGAGGTTTATCAGACATTTCATGCCACATTGGTAATGAGTTTTCAGCCTCAAGTAATAGGTCGGGTCTTTCAAATTCATCTGCATTGTTTAGCCTATCTCTCCATTCTTGATCTAATGGCTGACTAGCGGGTCGTGGCCATCTTATTTCTCCATTGGGAAGTGTGTGAATTGTTGGGTCAATAAAATCAGAAATTAGTGTTATTCCGGCCTCCAACATTATCGGTTCCAGTTTCAAGGGTGCTGGCCATACATGCAAGCCCATTTCTTGGCTAATACTAAACAGACGATTAAGCCCTTTTCCAGTCAAAGAGACAGGGGCTCCAGGATGAACAAATCTTTCCCATCCGTGCAAATAATGCAATGCCATCCCAACTACTGGCATGCCCTTTCGACGGCGGTCTCTGACCAATCCTGAAACTGTGTTTGAGATGAAATTAGGAGAGCCGATTAGTCGTTTCATTTTTCCTTTGCCCCAAGATCTCAAGTGGGGTGACAATTGAGTGTTAGGGAGTTTTGTTTGACTAATTTTTACGGCCTGTGAAATTTTTGGTGAAAATCCGTAAATCATAGTTGAACGCCTTGGCAACTCTAAGTCATCAAGAGAATTCTCTATTTTGGAAATCATTGTAGCCAGATGGTTAGCATGATCTGAAATTTTTGCAACTGGGTGTGGGACTTTCAATTCGATATTGACAGTCTTGGATGAGCTTTGCCAGAGTGTGGTAAATTCTGAACTTTTTAGCAAATCATCGAATCTATCCACGCCCATTTTTCGGATTTCTTGACTTTGTAAAAGTTCAGGGGAACGTTCCTTCTTAGGCGAATTTCCAGTAAATAATTCATCGTGCCAGAGCATTAATTCTCCATCTGCGCTGAGTCTCAAGTCGAGTTCAACACCATCAACAAATCTCATCCCATGCTCTAAGGCTTCAACTGAATTCTCAGTTGGACGTACCCATGTCGAGTCTGTTGACACATGTTGTCGAGTGCTTGGGGGGTATTGAATAAGCCCTCTTTACCACTAGTTATGCCGCCCCAATGCTCATACCCCTATACATCGCCGCAAAAGTAGGTGAAGATATGTCAGAGACAGTAGAATTGGATAAACAATCAGACCCACAGGCAGTGAATGGATACGCCTTCTACGATTGGGGTAAGTCTGCTTTCGAGACTTCAGTAACAGTTGCAGTGTTGCCCGCATGGTATGCTTATCTATTCTTGAAAGCAAATGGTTTGACGACTGAAATCGGTTCAATAGAAATGACTGGTGACGCGATATGGTCGTTTTCTGTGGCTTTCGGGACATTATTTGTTGCAATGATCAGTCCTTCTCTCGGTGTCATAGCTGATCGCCGGGCTATCAAAATGTGGTGGTTAAGGATATTGACTTACGTCGGAGCGGGCTCGACATTTTTACTTGCATTTGCACCGTTTTTACCTGTAGATACTCAGTGGCTATGGCTGATGGTCTTTTTCATGCTTGCAAATGTAGGACTTAATGGTGCAGGTGTTTTCTATAACGCATTACTACCGCACATAGGTTCGGACGATGAAATGGACAGAATTTCTAATCTGGCCTTTGCATATGGGTATCTCGGAGGAGGGATATTGCTTCTCATACACATTGCAATGACTTTGATTTTAGTGGATGAGTCAGGTTCAATGTACGACTGGGTTATCCCATCGATAATGGCGTCATCTGGCGCCTGGTGGTTTGGATTTGCATTATTGACGTTTAAGTGGGTACCTGAACCTCCAATCGAAAATGAAATGCCTGCAATGGGATTTGCAGAATCAGCGAAATTAGCCTTAACCGAAATTCGAAAGACTATATCTGAAG
>MDUO01000001.1_pt1 | contig 23910 bp, 28 predicted proteins | sample 811271 | NCBI WGS metagenome assembly MDUO01 (sample SAMN02905556, study PRJNA254808) | marine metagenome | biome: ocean; feature: oxygen minimum zone; material: water; isolation source: 30 m water sample from station 6 | place: Mexico: oxygen minimum zone off the coast of Manzanillo ... | reverse complement strand
CACTTGGAGTTCCCTGGTCACGATTTCTCGCATTGCCAAGTTTTCGCGCCTGCTGCACCCCGTAGGGTCTGGATTCGTGTCTCAGAATCCATCTCCGGGCTATGTCTCCCAACACCCGTACGCGTTGATGGCTAGAGGGTACGTTACACCCCCTACAACCTGATACGCCGCAGGCCCATCCTATGCCGCCGGAGCTTTGATCCACAAACCGTTCCAGGCATTGTGGACTATGAAATAATCTGCTTCTTGCACCCCCTATGGTCGGGGGTCAAGTTGAACGTGGTTCACCTCTTTATCGCGAATCAAGTTCGCGACTGCATTTCCTCGGCTTACGTCTGACTTGATGGAATACTTCACCGGACCGTATAGTCCTCAGTCTCCAACGCCAGTCTAACGCAGCAGGTCGCCGACCCACCTTCGGTATTTGAATATGACTAGAAGGATATCGAGAGTAATCGGCGTACTGCGCGGCTATTGCTTACATTTGAGATATAAACGCCGCGCTATACTTTTCCAATGAAAAAAAGTGGAAAAAATAAACTGAGTTTTGCTTACTCTGCACCAAAGAATTCTCTTAACACAGGATGCATTTCCATGGCTTGTTCCTTCTGGATTTGTTCGTATGTTCTGAGGATAATTCCTACTGCTAGTAGTAATCCAGTACCGGTTGCATTACCGACTGTACCGAGAAGATCTGCGCCTGCAGCAAGCAGACCGACGAATGCACCGGAGAATACTGTAACAGGTGGGATATATCTCTCTAGAATTCTCTCTAAGACAACAGGGTTCTTCCTGAATCCAGGAATTTGCATTCCAGTTCTTTCGATTTGCTTGGCTACATCTTTGGCTCCCATATTTGTAGTCTCAATCCAAAACTTCGCAAATATGGTCGACCCTACAGTCATGAATGTAACATAGACAATAACGTGGACCATGATTTGCCAAAGTTCGTGACCGTAGGCGTCACCTTGTTGGTTTAGTAATGGAATAAGCCAGTCACCGACTCCATTAACCATAGATGAATACCAAGCAAATCCACCTGATGGAGTGGTCGCTCCAGGCTCATACGAACCGAACCATTCAGCTATGCTGTAAGACCCATTTTTACCGAGAATTGGAACAGTGGATAGAACTGGATGCGACCAGAATAATAGTGTGAACATGTTAACGTTAGCAAGTAACGCAGCCATCAAAATTACAGGTATGTTACTTGCATAAACTAATCGAATAGGATACTGCCCTCTATGGCCTCTAACCTTTCCATGGGTCAATGGCAATTCCAATTTGCTTGATTCGGCGTATGCCACGACTAGGAATACGATAATCGATGAAATCAGGGCAGCAACTGGATTCGCGTGGTTCAACAATATCAATTCGAAACCATTCTGAGAAACTAATTCTGCATTAGTTGCAGTTCTCAATGTGTAGAAAATCATTGGAAGTGTTCCAGAAGGAGGGTTTTGTAATGAATAAGGAGAACCTTGAACGGTCGCGATTGGAGAAAGGGTCCCAACGAATGTGGATTGAGCAACACCAGCTGCGATGAAGAGGGAAATACCACTTCCAATACCCCACTTACTTACCAATTCATCTAGCAAGAATACCAAGTATGAACCAATAAACAACTGAGCTACGATTATTGCATTAGCCCATCCTAAACCATACTGAATGATTATGTCCTCATGTGGGTCTAGGAACCCATAGACTTGAGGAATAGACTCTATTGGAATCATCAGTAGAACCAGAATCTTCTGAACACCTTGGTACAGCTGCTTGTCTGCCGAATCCTGCAAATCTAATTGGATGATTTTTGCTCCAGCGAAAAGTTGCATGATAATCGACGCTGTTACGATAGGGCCGATTCCTAAGTGCATGATAGATCCAGAGGCCCCTGCCATGATGGCCCTGAATGATGAGAAGACGTCTAGAGTTGATTCTGAAAGACCCCAAATCATAACGTTGGTCATCATGAAATAGATGATTAGAACAAGAGTTGTAGTCCAGAGTTTTTGGTTGAATCTAACGTGTCCGTCGGGTTTTGTAATCGATGGATAAACATCAACCAATCTCTGCAATGCGTAGAGTCTGCTAGATTCTGAACCTGAATACATTAAACAAGCCAAAGCCAGACCTGCGCCAAGTCCTAGAAGACCAACACCGACTAATAGGAATCCAACTGTGGAAGAGTCTTCTAGACCCCAAGCGAAGAAAAATGCCATGAACGCTAACCAAATAATTGGCTTTAGCATACGTCCTAAGTAGGGGATTTCTGCTATGCTTTCAGGTAGGTCATTTGAAGTCCCCCATATCACAAAACCGATGTACGGGAAGGAAGTTGCATACATTGTCATGGCTTTCATTTGAGCGTCTGAATCGGTTCCGAAAAGGGCATCTTGCTGCCACCAAGCCAGAGCACCCCAATAGACTAGGGATATTGCTACAATACCGAGAACTGAAGGACGTCTCTCAACCATTTACTCACCTTCTTTGAATTCTAAATTATGTGACTCACTCTTCTTCCCATTCTTCCCAGTCTTCGTCGTCATCACTGAGATTTACTGAACCACCGGCTGCTTCTACCTTCTCGATTGCACGAGCACTTGCAGAGCCTACAGTGATATTGAGTGCACGATCAATCCTTCCGCTTCCAAGAAGTTTATCGTAACCCATTTCAGTTAGATTGATTGAATCTGAATCTGCCATTTGAGACACTTGAAGAAGGTTAATGCTGACATTTACATTTCTCAATTTTGGATGGCGATTAAAGCCATGCATGCCCCAGTGCCCTGGCATATATTTCAGTCGAGTCATCAGTCTGTGCTTGTTGATACCAGCATTACCACGACCACCACGTAGACCAGCGCCTCGACCTGCCTTTTTACCACGACCATGGTAGCGTGAGCGACCTCGGAATTTGTTTGTTCTTGATACCATTCAATTCACCTCAAATCATCCTCTCGGCTAGAGATGATATCTCATCGCCTCGGAATCCTAATGCTCCGCCTACCACGTAGGATCGCTTGATTCCACCCCAGCCCTTTGAGCCTCTTGGTGGATGTAGACGAAGAACTGGTTTCAATCCATCAACCGACTTCATTGTAGCTTCCCCAGAGGCTAATGCTTTGGAGAAATCTTTCACGGATTTGAAGTTAGAACCAGCCTTTATCGCAGCGTCATCGACTGGCTTATCTCCCACCATGCGACCACGTTCTTTCAGTAAATTCTCTATTGTTCCAGCATCCACTACGCCCCAAGTTACGAAATCCTTGGATTTCTGCAACATTCCAGCATAGGTTGGGCTTTCAGGGACAATAGTCGCATGGTTCACGCGAGTTAGATTTAGCATAGCCATAGTGTCTTTGATGCTTCTTTCTACTCCACGGTCACTTCGAACTCTTACTACTAGGAAAGTCATTGTTCTCCCCTCCCGCTTGTGATATTGAGGCGTCTTCTGTCGCCTTCGCCGATTCTTGTCTTATTTAGTTCAACAAGTGCATTGAAGGTTGCTTTGGCGTAATTGATTGTGGTTCGTGTCTGTCCGGAAGATCTACTCCAAACATCTGTAACTCCTGCTAATTGTAGTACTCTTCGACCATAATCTCCGATAACTAGACCCTTACCCGCAGGAGCTGGCATTAGAGTAACTCGTGTTGAGCCAGAGCGTCCTGTGATCTTTAGTGGCACGGAAGTTCCGGGGCCACCACCAGATTCCCAAGAGCCATTGCCCCTCATTACTGGAATGAGATTTAATTTGGCCTTGTCTATTGCCTTACGAATTGTAGAAGCTACTTCCTTTCCTTTGCATATTGCTAAACCTACGTAACCATCGCTATTACCGACAACGCACAAAACGTTGAATCTTACACGACGACCTGAGTCTGTCATTCTCTGAATCATATTAACGGCCAGCACGTCATCAGTTAATCCTGGTAAAAGTGCGTCAACAATCTCTACTTCTCGGATTGGAAGACCAGTGTCTAATGCCTGTTCGTAAGTCACAATTTCTCCACTTGCAACCATTCTACCTAAGCGGGTTCTTGGTTGCCATGTTCTAAGGCCAGCCAATGGATCAGGTCCACGTCGGCGACGAACAGGACCTTCTTCCTGTTCTGCCATGGCTAAAGCGAGTCCTGGAGCAATTGCGGGGGCCGTCTCTATGATTTCAGATTCTTCATCACTCATGCTGTAGCCTCCTCAATTGACTTCTTTGCCGACTCAACAGCCTTTGCAATTGAGTCATCGATGTGTGAGCCATTTATTCTATCATCAGAAGGTAGAACTTCTTCTCCATGTGGAATTTCGAAGCCAGCGTCGACCATACCCCTCAGTGCTGCAAAAACCCTGTTACCTGGTGTTGATGCTGCAAGCCCGATGTCTAAAATCGCTTCATTATGGCCTGCGGCCATTGCTAACTTAGCCATTGCATATCCAGAAATGTAACTTGCAGGGGTGGATTTTCGTGACATATCCATTGGCCAACCAAATTTGTCTACAAGGGTTCGACCGTCAACCGATACTTCGATGCTGTCTCCCGTTGGTTCGTAACTAACCAATTGACAAATGGTTTGAGTGTTGGTAACTCTTACTACTGCTCTTGCGGAACCGCCGCGAAGCATCTTCATTCTTCGTCGATAATCTGTCTCACCATTTCGGCGTCGCTTGAAGCGTAGCCTCTGATTTTTTCCGTGTGCCATCACTGCTCACCTCCGAGCTTAACTCCATCGATTTCCATATTCGACTTCATGTGAGAGACTGAACGGTAAGATCCGCCCTTCGCCTTTCTGTAGTAGTAACGGTATTGGGAAGATGTTAGTGATTCATCTTCTCTCATGTCTTTCAGAGCCCTTCTTTGAGCACGAATAGTTCTCATCCATCGTTGCTTGCGAGGGTTTCGGGAATTTGAGGACCCCTTTCTGGAACCTTGACCTGTTCTGCGCCCCTTCGCCTTCTGAGCAGAGGCTTTTCGAGCTCTAGAGCGGCTTGTTCCAACCAGTGGCCTTGCCTTTATGATGCCCTCATCGATTAATCTTCTTACATCGTCCTTCTGAACTGCGTTTGACACATCATCAAGATAATCCTTGTCGATCCAAATTCGATGAACGCCTACGGTACGGCCCTCTCGTTGACTGAATATAGCAGCAGCGAGTCTCTTTTGATTTGTAATCATCATCGCAAATCCCCCTTCCGAGCGATTCTGCGTCGGTTCAATACCCTAAGTCCCAAGTCATCCGCTCTATCGTGTATAGCGGAGCGCTTTCTGTTACCTACAGTCTTGGCAATTCGAACTGCCTGAGTCTCGGGGTCTAGCCCTTCGAGATCACTGCTATTGTTGACTAGGACTTCTTCGAATCCTGATGGATGAAGGCCGCGTGCTGCAGCAATTTTCCCATGGCCAACACGGACTAAAGCAGACCTATATTTTCGGTTCTTTCTCTGACTTGAGTCGTCACCGCGTGGCTTCTTCCATCCAGTGCGCGAGAGCCTCTTGTAGCGGAACCATTCCTGTCTACGGAATGTTGGTGTCTTTTTCTTCTGAGCCGCACGTGTTGAAAGTGCTTCCTTGGTAGCATCATCGAGAACTGGCTTTTGTCGTGCAGTGTGGAAATCGTCCCATTCATCTTCGAAGAAATCGTCAGATTCGAATCCATCTTCCTCTTCTTCGAATTCAAAATCTTCGTCTGTTTCCTCGGATTCTTGACTTTCTACAGGAGAATCTTCCATTTCCTGTAATCTAGCGATTAAATCCGCCTTTTTACCAGAAACAGGTAATCCTGCTTCCCGTAGTAGATCTTTGAGTTCGGCTACTGTCATATCATCGTAATCCATTCAAACTCCTCCTTACTCATTCCCCTTAGATACGATGTAAATTCCATCTTGGAAAATACGCCTATCTCTCTTCTTGATTCTACAAGCGCGTTCTATATTCGCTGCAGTTTGACCTACCTTTTCTCGATCGGCTCCAGAAACGGTAATTTCGGTCTTATTCGCAACTTTTACTTCAACTTCAGCCGGGCTCCAAGGTAATGGAGCAACTCTAGGAACCTTTTCTCCGAAGAGATTTGTTATGGTCATTTCATTGCCTTGCACCTTTATTGTCATCGGGAAGTGAGAGTATACGGCTTTCAATTTGTACTCAAACCCAGAATCTACACCTCTGGCCATATTATTGAGATGTGCTGCCCAAGTTCCAGCTAGTGCCTTTTCCTTGCGGCGTGGTAGGTTACAGAAGACTTCTATCCCATCTGAAGAATCCCTAACTTCGATTCGCGGGTGGCGGAATTCACGAGTTAGTGACTTTCCATCCTTGGAAAGAGTTACGTCATTTCCTGAGATGTTAGCAGTAACTCCATCAGGGAGGTTAATACTGTGTGTAATCATATCCAACTTTGGCATCCTCATTACCCCCTCAGAAAATATATGCGAGCAAACGCCCGCCAACTCTCTCCTTCTTTGCATCGTGGTGATTCATTACACCTTGATTTGTTGTTAGAATCAAAAGTCCGAAATCTTGTGCGGGAAGATATCTTGATTCCCACTTATCGTAATCAGTTCTCTTGACTGAATGACGTGGCTTGATGACACCACAGCGGTTAATCGCACCGATAAGTTCGACTCGGAAGCCTCCACCACGGCCGTCTTCAATCTCCTGATATTCACCTACATATCCAGATTTTTGCATAATTGAAAGCATACTTCCTAGAAGTTTACTAGCAGGGTTCACAGTCACTTCATAATGTCCTGCTTGCTCCGCATTGAAGATGCGGACAAAAGCGTCACTTAATGGGTCAAATTGCATCCTTCATCACCCCTCATGTATACTTCTTGAACCCGATTTGTGGCGCCACATCTCGGAAACATTGGCGGCATAATCTCAATCCATGTCGGCGAATCATTCCTCGCTTGCGTCCGCAGCGACGGCATCCATTGCTTCTACCGATATTTTCTCCATGATCTTTAGCCATGCTTCACTCCTCCACTAGGGTAAGTCCGAAGTGTTCTTTGAACCACTCCTTGGACTCGTTCTTGCCCACTCGGTGTGGCATCCCTACCTTAGCCGCTCTACGGCGACGTCGGGATACCCTGTGACCTGGGCGTTCGAGTACGATGTTGATATCCATGCCGAAGATTCCAATGTCTGGATCATACTTCTGCTCTGGGAAATCGGTATAGTCGGCAATTCCAAAAGATAGGTTGCCAGATTGATCAAAATTCCAAGCGGGTAGTGTATTTTCCCTAACCCAAAATGCATCCTTAAGGAAGGCCTCTGCTTTATCGGAAGCACGCATTGTAACCTTACAACCAATCGGTGCACCTTCTCTGGTTCCAAGTTCACGGTTAGTGCTCTTAGCTAGTGTCCTAACCGGTTTCATTCCAGTAAGAAGCTCGAGCACTCTTTCCGCTAACTGTAGCCGTGCTCCACCTTCGCCAACTCCGATATTCACGGTTACTTTGGCGATTCGGGGAGTTAACATTGGGTTTGCAGCTTCACTCATGCTTCCGCCTCCAATGGTAAGTCCTTCTCAGACCCGATTACAAACACATAATCTGCGACTGTGCCGAATTCCTCAAATTGGACTTCGTTAGCCTTTGATGAACGCTTTACATCCTTTGAGACGACCTTGGCAGTACTGCCAATGTGACTTCCACCTGTAAGGTATGCTAGCACTCCTTCAGAGAATGCATGATGTCCTGAGACTTCTTGGTCTGGAAGTGAGACAACTAATGTGTCTCCTGAATTGTATTTTTTTGCTTCATCCACAGTGATATTTCTGCCATCGTGTAGGTGCACCTGTGTTTTACCACCGCGAATTGTGGTCTTACCCATGACTCTACAGAGTTTAGATGAGGACTCTTTTGCAGGAATTGAACGGTAGCGTAACTTACCATTTTCATCGAGTAGGCATCTGTAATGGTCATCTCCAACAGTTAGAACATCCATTATTCCTACTCCGCGTCCTACATCGGTTTCGATTCTACCATCAACCATTACTTTTCGAGTAGAAACCATTCTCTTAGCCTCTCTTTTGGAATGAGCAAGGCCTAGAACGTCTCGTAAAATAATTCCTAAGGGCATACACATCTCATCGCTGTGACCGCCTGGGTTAGGCTTCTGAACCCAAATATCTGTCTTTCGAGTTAGTGGCCAACTTCTTGGCATTGTCAATCTCTTCATGTGACTGCTACTCATTGTTCAGCACCTCCATTTGCTCTCTCCATGATTCGCTTAATTCGAAGTGGATCACCGTCATACAACTTAGTTACTACAAGGTTGGAAGGATGAATTGGGAGTGCCTCCTCTTTTCCATCAGCGGTACTGGTAGTAACTCCTTCGACTAGTACGTAGCCGCTCTTTGTGTCAACACCAACAATACTCGATTTGACTCCTGCACGACCGCGAGATTGTCCAAGCCTCTTACCACGAGAATCAGCTTTGACACTGTTTGGGAATCCAAAATCACCGCGTAGGACTTCTACTTCATCGCCCACTCTTACAGTTACGGTTCGGATTAATGCTAGATCTGGATCATCGGTTACCAATCTTGCACGGATTCGCTTTCTGAGTACGTGCATTGGGGCGTCGGTTTGTGCCTGACGCTGTTTTCCTGCTTTCTTGCTCACCATTTTTCACACCTCACACTATCTGTTTTGCCGTTGCAGCAATCCTTGGCCATCTCTCGGCAGCTTCTCGACTAACTGGGCCTTTGATGTCAGATCCTTTGACATCACCTCGCTCATTTGTTATGACACAGGCGTTGTCTTCGAATTGTACCCATGTACCATCGACTCTTCTGAAAGGTCTTTTCTGTCTTACAATAACTGCATTGAAAATTTGGCGGCGGGTTTCAGGAGTACCCCTACGGACAGTTACTCGAATCATGTCTCCTACTCCTCCAGCGGGATATCGACGAGCAACACCACCCTTTTTCAGGACAGTAATCAATTGAACGACCTTGGCTCCGGTATTATCGACACAATCCATCTTAGCCATACTTGGCAATCCGGCGGTTGACCTACCTGCTACTCCCCTCATTCAGAACCCCCCTTTTCGATTACACAGAATTTTACGGTTTTTGAAAGAGGCCTACATTCCATAATTCGAACATTATCTCCACTTTCAACTTCACCAATACAAGATGGAAGATGCGCAGCATATTTGCGAGTCCTCTTCTCATATCGCTCGTATTTTTTCATGTATCTAGTGACTTCACGTTGAACAATAATCGAATTACTCATCCCAACAGAGGAAACGGTTCCTTCGATTATTTGTCCTCTTAGCCTTAGGCTACCATAAAATGGGCAGTTTTGGTCTCCATCCCAATCACCCTCTGGTGTGCGGACGTCTACTCCAATATCTTTCATTTTCAGTTCCTCCTATATTTTCTGTTGATGCGATCCTCAGGTCTCTGAGTAACGGCATTGCCGATTATCTCAACCTCTTCAGAATCAATTGTGAATGTGATTACATCCTTTGGTAGAGTTACTACTCCACTGAGTGTACGGACTCGTATAGTTCTACGAGTTTCCTTTACTACCATTCCATTTACTCCAACCAAAGTTGGATCTGGGCTAGCGACAACCAAGAGTTCCCTAGATAGCCATGGTGCATTCATGATATTCATTCAGCGCACCTCCACTTGGTATCCGTTTTGTTCGAGGACCTTTGCAACCCTCTTTTTGTGTTCGCCTTGGAGTTCGATGGTGCGGCCTTTGACTGTACCACCACTAGCACAAGCGCTCTTCAGGAGCTTGGCTAATTTTCCGATATCTATAGCGGAATCATCTATTCCTTCTACCATAGTTACCATTTTCCCATACCTCCTTCTTACTGTTGAAATGATTGCTTTTTGTTGTTCTTTGGCTATTTCTTGGCATATGCATAGTTCATCAGGTAGACCACATAGATTGCAAATGCCTGCCATTTGGGTCTACTCCTTACTCTCCTCGGACATCTTCGTTAGAAGACGTGCAATGCTCCTACGTGTTTGCTTGTATGCACCAGCGTTAGAAGATGAACCACCAAGTGCTTGCTGAGCACGTAGTTGGAGAAGCTCTTCCCTTAGCTCAGCGAGACGACGCTCGCGTTGTTCAGGGTTCATCTGGTCAATATCTCTAGATCTGATATGTGCCATTTTCACTCCTCCTCTCCTGCATCGGTTGATTCTTCATTGGCTTCTGCTTCTATTTCGGCCATCTTTTCTACTACGCTATCAACTACCTCTTCGGTATCAGCGATTTCAGTTTCTTCCATTTCAGAAGTGACTTCTTGCTTCTCATCTGGAATTTCTAACATAGAGACCTCTTCAATCGGGCCAAGACCTGATTCTTGTCGGTCTTGAATAGAAATCTCATGAGGCAACTTAACACCTGGTCTCATGATACGAACAGTGCAGCCTATTGTTCCTAATTTCTTGACTGCTGTCGAAAATCCTTCGTCCATTAATTCAAGAGCGGTTTCACCACAAAATTTGATGTGACCTCGCTGGAACTTTTCAACTCGGTGACGAGCACCCGATATCTTCCCTGAAAGAATGACCAAACAACCACGGGCACCTGCGTCCATAATGTTCTGAGATGTGCTATGTCCTGCCCTTCGGAAGAACCAGCCACGCTCAAGAGATGATGCCAAGCGGCTAGCCATTACCTGAGCATTAAGTCGCGGCTCTTCGATTTCATTGACTTCAAGACGAGGCTTTTCAAGATTGAAATCGTTCTGTAGTCTGCGCTGTAATTCGTGAATTACCTTACCTCTTCTACCAATTACTCTACCTACCTGTTCGGCTTGAAGAGTAACCTTGGTGCCATCAGGAGTGCGGTTGAACTCTAGGCCTCCGAATCCAGCGCGTTCGGTTTCCTTTAGGAGATATTCCCGCACTAATTGGCGCTCAATATTTCGGTGAACGATGTTTCTAATTGTGTTTACTTTACTCATCTTATTCACCTCAGAATTCGTCTTCCTCATCTTCTTCTTCGCCGAAGTGTTCGAGGAAAATCTCGAGATTCACTTGGTAGTGGTTCTTGGGAGTAGCACGTCCGCGAGCGCGAGGCTTCCAACCAGTGTGTACTTGACCTCGGTGTGCAGCACAGTGTGTAATCACCATGTCCTCAGCATCGATAGTATCGTATCGCTGCCTAGCGTTTTCCATTGCACTGTTGATCAGTTTAATGAACTCCTTGGAAGCTTTGTAAGGATAACGACCTGGACCCATCTTTCCCTTTCGATGGCCGGCCATTGTGTTGCCTCCTTTGCCCTTTCTAGAACGGCGAGAGTATGGGATTGCTTCTTTCTTATCCATGACTTTTTCCAAGTATTCAATGGCATCAAGAGCATTCATTCCTCGAACGAATTTTGCAATTTGATAGCAATGCTTGTGATGAATATCTAGGTTTACCGCACGTGCAGTAGCTAGATTTGACCCCTCAAGCAATTGTGTATATCCGGATTGTGGCTTACCTGAAATTCGACTCATCCTTCTTCACCTCACTTCAATGCCACGTGCTTACTAGATCGAGTAGCACCTACACCAGGTCCAGTGTGTGTAACTGACCTACGAGTGGGTGCAAACTCGCCTAACGCGTGTCCAATCATTTCTGGAATTACCTCGACCTTGACGAAATCACGTCCATTGTGAACGCCTATTGTGGTTCCAACCATTTCTGGAAGTACGTACATACTTCTGCAGTGTGTTCTGACTACCTTTGAACCGCCATTTGACCTTACTTTCTCAAGGAATTTTTCAGCCTCTTCGGAAAGTCCGCGGGACAATGACCTCTTAGCACGAGATGGCATTAGTGTTGCAACACATGGCGCTTCAGGATTATCTTCTGGCGGGTAAAGTGGCAGAGCAGTTAACTCTTCGATTGTCAAGCCTCGCCAAAGGAATTCCTTCTTACGGCGCTCAGCAATTGTTGAACGGCGCTTACGTGCTTGACGGCGAGCAGTCTTGGGTGAGCGGAACATCTTCTTTGATTTTCTTGCCATATTTCACACCTCATTGCTCCCTTGTTCTTCCACGGCCTGTTCGGCGTGGTGCGATATTTCCTACCTTTTGTCCTGGAGGAGCATTTCTGCTCACAGAATTCGGTCCGTGAACCGCTTGATGGTTTCCACCACCGTGTGGGTGGTCTACTGGATTCATCGCCACTCCGCTAACAGTTGGGTAGAGTTTTCCTCTTGCCTTAGCGCGGTAGTGAGCAGATCCTGCCTTCATCAGTGGTTTGTCAGTGCGGCCATGCCCTCCTAGAACTCCAATAGTAGCTCGGCATGACGCTGGAAGATCTTTCAAAGATCCACTTGGCATTCGGATTCTGACTTTATCGCCCATTCTAGTCTCTAAAACTGCAGAGTTGCCACCAGAACGTGCGAACTTACCACCGTCTCCTGGACGTGACTCGACGTTACAGATGGGGGTACCTTCAGGAATCTCGGACAATTTTGTTACATTCCCTGGCCTTAGACTGACATTATCTCCGAAGGCTAATTCTTGCCCTACGGATACACCTTCTGGTGCTGCAATGTGTGCTGTTGACCCATCCTCAAATTTCACGCGCGCGAGAGGAGCGGTGTGAGCTGAACTATGAACTAGGTCAGTTACCTCACCCATTTTCTCACTAACACGTGGGATGCGGTTAGCAGCAGGGAACCTGTGACTTGATACCCGATTCTTTGGACTTGAACCGCGGCGTTGTGAACGTGTTCGCTTACCCATAATATCACCTCATCAGAATGCTCCTAACTTGAGCGCTGCTTCCTCCGCATCATAGCCATCGGCAAGGCGCACAGATGCGTGCTTGCCTGTGATAGTAATCTTCGTGTTGACCTTAGCAACCTGAACGTCGAGTAGTTCCTCTACTGCTGCTTTGATATCAGCTTTGGTCGCTTCACGCCTAACGATAAATTCGATTCTGTTGTTATTCTCTCGATAGCCGCCTTCTTGGTCAGCTACTCGACGGGCTTCGAGTGTCTTCTCGGTAATCCAAGGCATCTGAATAATATCATACGGGTCTACCATGTCAATCACTCCAGTGCTCCTATTGCATCCTTGGTCCAAACTGTGAGACGCCCTGCATCGCCACCCGGTGCTAAATCCTCAGCGCTGAGGTCTTTGGCAGCCACAACATCGACTCCAGGAAGGTTACGAGCAGCCTTAGCTAGGCCATCAGATTGAGCGACAACCAATAGAATACTCTTCGGAGTTCTATACTTTCGGCCACGCATTGTCCCCTTTCCGGCACGAATATTTCGGCCGCTGCGAGCTCGCTCTAGATCGTCGCCTAAGCCTAGACCTTCCATCATAGCGACAAACTTGCGGGTTGAATACTGCAGAGGAATGGATTCTATGGAATACTTCTCGTCTCCTTCTTCACGACTCTCTACATATCCATCGATTACGATTGGGAATCGGACTTCACTGTCGAATTGATGACCACGTGCTGCTACGATTTCTGCATTAGCTGTTGCGGCAATTGCTGAATCGCGAGCGGTTGCATTTTCCTTGCTGTTTATCTTCTGGGACCAGTCCTTTGCAACCATGGGTCCGTGAGCTCTTCTACCACCTCTTGTGTGTGGGTTCTGAGCAGCGGTACGCTGTCCTGCTTTTCTCATGATTCTGGAGACACCTCGTCCCTTACCCCACCACTCAACAGAATGCTTCATTCCAGGTTGAGGTGCACGCTTTCCATCGTGTTCTCGATGCCCGTATGCTTGGCGGCGATTTGCTCGACTAGCCAATACCGCTCGTCGAATTAGATCTTCACGAATTTCAGAACTGAATACAGAAGGTAGAGTTACGGATTTGCCATCCTTTGCCTCAACTTCGTACATCTCAGCCAGTAGACCTGCGTCCATTTCTTCCTGCTCGACATTGTTTACCAGATTGTATGACTTCGTCTTCATATTATCACACTCCCTGCTTGCTCGAAGTACTGACATAGGTCAAATCGACTTCGTTTAGTTTTGAATTGGGGCGAACAGCGTCACGGAAGCGCAGAAGGCGCTTTGCCGGACCTGGTAAACTTCCCTGGATTATCATGTAAGGATTGGTAACTTCACCATAATGGAGGAAGCCACCAGCTGGAGTCACATCAGACTCGTCTGGGTTTGAAATTCGAAGTACTCGCTTGTTCAATTCTGTGCGCTGATGGTAGCCCATCTGACCTGCTTGACGGATTGTCTTTCGGACGTAACCAGTACCGAAGTCACCCATGTTTCCGATCTGACGGCGCTTCTTTGAGTTCTTGTGACTCAGTAGCTTAACTCCGAATCTCTTGACAACACCTTGGAATCCCTTACCCTTGGTGATTCCAACAACGTCAATCTCTTGACCTGAGTCGTATACATCTGCTACGGTAATTTCTCCACCCAATCTTTCTTTGGACCATTCTAGTTTAGCGGCATTATCTCCACCAACCAAACCAACTTCCATAATTTCTGGAGTCTTAGATGGTACGCTCTTGACTAGGGAAGGTTGCGTTGCAACAATTAGACGTACCTCGCAAAGTGATGCTTCGGAAAGAGCACCGAAGGCATCTGCGTTAGTCTCGTTATCCCTGACTGGGATTCGACCAGCTCGCTTTGCTGGCTTGCGGCCCTCTTCAGCGTCTCTTTCTCCACGAGTTTGATTTGCAAAGCGAGGATGAAGACCAGTTGGGCCATCATCGGAGTTAGCCCATACTTCTCCTGCGGTTTGCATACCGTAGGGAGTCATGTGATATCCACGAATTGCTAGAACCTTCATTGGAGGTACTTCTACAACAGTAGCGGCCTTTCGAACCTCTTGGCCGGCGGAAGTTGAATTTGGATTTGTATCCCTCATTAAGACATGAGTCATACCTGCTTTCCATCCAGCGAATCCTTGTACGCGAATCTCACTTTCATCGCTTTCGGGCCAGGATGTGATTCGACCATAGGGTCGGATTGCCCTCTTTCTAGGGCTAAAGCCCATGCTACCACGGCGGGGGTTATGTCGGTCGGCCATTGTTTGTCCTCCAGTAAATTACCGGTTAGTTTGCCGCCGAAGCGGATTCTGACCGGGCCACCACGTTAGGGAGGAACCGTGACACCGAAAGCCGATTTCCGAATGGAATTTGGATTTCTGGGATATTTGTACAGAGCCCTGTGGTGTCTGGTGCCTCACGTAGTGAGCGGCCCTGCGACCTCCATACCCTATATGAACGAATCGGGCAGGTACCGATTCCACCCCTACGGGGTGTAAGTGATTGAGGGGGATAGTGGAAGTATTTTGAACCCTGAGTTCGAATCAGGAGGCCCATGAGCGCTAGTCTTCACCACGACGGACTCCAAGATGGAGTCATACAGGCTAGGGCTTACCAGCTAGAAGCAGTGGATGTTTCTTTGTCAGGGTCAACATTGCTTGTACTTCCGACCGCTGCAGGAAAGACGGCGGTAGCTTGGATGGTGATGGCAGAAATGCTAGAGAGAACCGATGGCTGGGCATTGATGATTGCACCAACCGCAGCACTCGTAAAGCAACATTTAGACGACTTGGAGAAAATATTCGATAAGGATTCAATTCAACCCTTTTCAATGAGTGGAGCTATACCTCCTTCGAAAAGAGAGGGTATGTGGAATAATGGAAGACTAGTTGTCTCTACACCTCAAGTCGTACGTAACGATGTAAACAGGGGTCTATTGGACCTCTCAAATTGTTGCCTGCTAGTAATCGATGAGGCTCATCACGCGACCGGAGAACGGGCCGAAGCTCAGGTCTCAGACCTATATCTTGAGTTGGCAAAACAGCCACTAATTCTGGGGATGACAGCCAGTCCAGGATCGACCACACAAAAGGTAGAAGAAATTTCCAATAGGCTTCAAGTCAATCGAATTCACTTACGCACATCGGAAGATAAGATGCTTTCTGAACACCTTGCAAGTCTCGATATAGAAGAATTAAGAGTTAGAGTTCCGGATGAAATCCGTGAACTTGCTGAACCCCTCGTATTGTGGCAAGAAACCATTGTAGACAGAGAAAGGAGACTGGGGAGATATGTAATGCCTGGAGCGGTAACCCACAGAGGTCTATCCAATGCTATGGAGAGAGCAAATCTAGCAGTTCGTAGGGGGCAATCAGATGCTTATGGTTCGATGAGCAGAATAGGTCTTGCTATGTCTTTACACCATCTGATTAACCACCTTCTCTGTCAGGGGATTGCAGCGGCTAAAGAATTCCTTGAAAGGAAAGAAAGCGGTGATGATGCTGGCAAGAAGAATACAAGGAATTTGCTGAGAGACCCTAGAATAGTTAGTCTAAGGACTAGCTTGTCTGAAATGTCAGAATCTCACAGCAAAGTTAGTGCTGTAAGGAGGCTAGTTAGAGAAAGACTTCGTCGGGATCCAAATTCAAGAATCATTGTCTTCGCTACATTCAGAGACACTGTTACTGCGTTAGAAACCGCTATCGGAGACTTAGAGGGTTCAATTCCAATCCCATTCATCGGCCAGAGTAAACGTGCAAGTGGCTCCGGATTAACCGCGAAACAACAAGTTGAGAGAATAGAAAAATTTCGCTCAGGCGAAGGCAATGTACTGATTGCTACAAGTGTAGGTGAAGAGGGCCTAGACATACCATCTGCTGACTTAGTAATCTTTTACGAACCCGTAGCAAGTGAAATTCGGACGATTCAGAGGAGGGGAAGAACAGGTAGACATCGCGACGGGGATGTAGTTGTTTTAATCGCGGAGGACACAAGAGATGAAGGAGCAAGAGCAGCGGCGCTCAGACGAGAAGAAAATATGCATCGTGCTGTAGCCAAAGTACGACGAAAATTGGCTCGCAGCACTCATGTTGACCTTTCAAATTTAGACCGATTCACCGTAAGGGATGAGAATGGGGAAATACCGGCAAGCGAGTTTGTAATTGCAACAAGGAAAATGCATCAACCTGTGCTCAAAGAGTTAGAACTGAACCACCAAGATGAACAAAATACAGGCACTAAATCTCTCTCTCCTTCGACCTTCAGACCTAAAGGACAAACTGGGCTTGAGCAATTCAAATCTAGTGATGATGTTGATGAACTCAGTCGCCAATAACTGCTATTCTAGTCCTTAGCATGGCTAATCTCTTGTTGTGACATCCAAGTGCAAAGGAAAGCATCTCTGATAGATGAATTACTGGAATATTCGTTGAAAGTCCAGTATTGCGACCAGCCTTTCCTTGGTAAATATCGAGCACTGCCTGAGATAGGTTGCAAGCGCTTACAATCATGTCTGCACCCTCTGCTTTGGCTTCCGAAAGAGCCTCAGCAGCCTGTTTCATAACAGTCGGTTCTTCTGAAAATAGGCCGGGGACACCAACGCTCTGAGTCCTTGCTTCCCAATTTACCGGAGTTCCTCCCAAAGCCGAAATCACTTTCTCGAGGTAAATAGGATCGTAGACATCATCACCGCCACAAGCACCTTCCTGCTGTATATTTGGACCGTAATATCCTGCAACAGCAAAATCAAACGGATTCTTTACCTTCTCTTCTAATTTATCTAGACCTATTTCATCAACGATTGCATGCAGTAAATGATGTATCTCTACATCACCAGTCATTGTTAATCCACAGGTATTCTCAAGAGTGTCATTGACTTCCTGCATCAGGATTTGGTCTGATTTTAATGAATCCAAATCTTCTTGCAAGTTACCAGCTGTTGCTGCGCAGGGTGTTAGTATGTTCAGTCCCTGAGCTTCTGCCATAGCAAAGGTTCGGGCATTTAGTGTAATTTGCAGCCTTCGATTGGCTTGACGGACGATTCCAGCCCCACAACTGGTAGCACCTGGTAGTTGGATTAATTGGATGCCCATTGCTCTAGCAAAGGATTCCATTGTTACAGCCACCTCAGGTGCACTACTGTGAGAGACATTTCCAGGATGGTATGCATATTTCACAGCCATATTTTCACCTCAGAACCTACCGTCTAATTCATTGAATATTGCCACAACTTCATGGTGATTATCTACAGAGGAGTTGAATTGCCGAGGCATCTTTCCTACTCCAGCTGGTGGTGCGATGAAAGCCAGCATATCCGCTATCATATCTCCACCAGTTCTAGTAAAACCACTCATCATTCTAACTGTCACACCAGAAGTCAGATTGCCCAATAGGCCAATTGGCCCCAAAACCTGTCGATAAAGCACGGTATCGTTGACCTTACCACTTGACTTGAGAGTCCAAGCGTACCACCAAACGTGCTTACCATGACGGCCGGTGAATGCGTCCTGCTCCAATACATGGGTTTTCGCATCCAACAAGGCTTCAGATACAACTAATCCGGAGCCATTCTGTCTTCGTATACTGGCTAGGTCTGTTTCGGCCTTGATGCCATTCGAACTACCCAATATTTCATCAAGTCCTTTTACGGTAGATGCAGAAGATCTAGGGTCATTTCTCCTTGCCCAAACCGATGCTAAAACCGCGGGCCCAAGATAACCATTTGCGTGAGGTACTGCATCGGAAGATGCCTGCAATAAAGCTGGACTTGCGAAGTCAGTAATTGAGTGTAGAGCGGTTGCCATGTTAGGCTCCATCAAACCAATGTTGCCTTGCATGGTAGCGGCCCCTTCTCTGGTTGCGGCAACCATCCAAGGTTGGGTGGATTCTCGTCGACGCTCCATTGACCAATGATCGACCACTAAATCCCGAATGACTTCGAATCCGGGTAATGGGTCGACACGTAGTCTGAGAGTACCATCGCGAGTTGGTGCTACTGCATCTAGCCTTACAAGTCCGGGTAGAACTAACCGTCCATTCACACAAATCGCTGTTGTAGAGTCATCAGAGGCACCGTCACGGAAAGAAAGGCTACCATCATGAGTGTTCTTTATTGTTCGAAGTGCTTCCAATAAACTGAGGTGACCAGGCATCGCACATACCCACGTATCAGAGCCGGTTGTTGCGGCCTCTGGGTCATATCTGAAGATGCTAATTTCCGCCTGAATTGACTCCGCGGAAATATCAGGAACAGTAAATCCATCTTCACCATCAGCACCCTCATCGCCACCTGCGACATATTCTTTGATTGATTCCACCATGTCTTCGTGGTACACACCAGTGCCGTCGACAGCAGCCATTGCGGCTAGAGCATCAAGCGCCCATTCGGCAGCCATTGAATCGTAATCAACATCGCAATCAACTCGGTCTACAAGACGAGTTGCGCCTAATTTCTCTAACTGTTCATCCCAATCTTTTCCGGATTCACAAAATAATTCGTAACTTGTATCTCCAAGTGCCAAAACAGAGTAATGTACTCCATTAAGGGAACCGGGCGAAGCCTGCTTTGCAACCTGCCAAAGATCTTCAGCATTGTCTGGCATCTCTCCCTCACCCCAAGTTGAACAAACAATTAGAACTCGCTTCATTGAAGATAAAGAAGCAAAATCAAAGCCGTCCATATCGTAAACAGTACCTACTAGACCGTAATCAGAAGCCTGTTTGGAAAACTTAGAAGCTAAGGCTTCTGAATTTCCTGATTGTGAGCCATATAGAATTGCTAGGCTTCTATCACCAGCACTAAGCAACTCCTCCAAGTCATCTCCTGCAACTTCTATTTCTTGTTCGACAGCCGGTTCTGGAACTACCTCTTGGATAACTTCAGCTGCTTCTTCCGGCTCTGCAGATTCTGCCTCACCGCCCTCTACAACAATAATGACATCCACTGGACAACCATCAGCAGCATCGAGGAGATCGTCCTCAAATTGAGAGAGAATTTCCGCTTTCAGAGCAGATTTACCCTCGTTCCTATCATAGCCGCCATCGAGTCTGACATCAGCCTTGATGTAACAAGTATCATCGGTCACATGGAATACTTCTGGAAGAGTTTCTTCACAGGCATCGCAAGTAATACAGCCTTCTTCGATGTAAACACTGACGATAGCCATCTTCCTAACTCCGCCCCGTTTTCTGACCCTGCCAGCGGAAAGCGATTCTTGAACTTGATGTAAACTGGGGTTACGACCTACGGTCGTATAAGACCCTACATGTCGAAGCCATCAAAGTCAGCAGGATCACCCGCTGGGCCGCCTTTGCTGGATATAACATCGTCAATTCTGAGAATCATTACAGCAGTTTCAGATGCACTTTGTACCGCCTGTTCAACTACACGACTTGGTTCGAATACCTTGCTTTCTGCCATGTCAACAACTCCCCCATCATAGACGTTTACTCCATGAGAAGAAAGCCCTTCTGAATGTGCTTTTCTCAGATCAATGATTGTATTCACTGGATCAAGTCCAGCGTTCTCTGCTAACGTCCTTGGAATCACTTCAAGAGCTCCTGCAAAAGCCTCTATGGCCATTTGCTCTCGACCTCCAATACCCTCAGCATATGAACGGAGATCTCGACTAATTGCTGCCAAAACAGACCCTCCTCCGGTCAAAACAGCGCCATCTTCGTGAGCTACTGCTACAACTCCAACTGCATCGTCAAAGGCTCTTCGAATCTCATCAACAACATGTTCAGTTCCACCTCTGAGCAAAACACTTACACTCTTTGCTTGAGGACATCCAGTGATGAAAACCATATCTGAATCTCCAATTTTCTTCTCCTCAACTTTGGCAGCATTTCCTAGGTCATCTTCAGTTAGGTCGTCAATATTGGTAATGATATTGCCACCTGTAGCCTTTGATAGAGCTTCCATGTCGCTTTTCTTTGCCCGACGAATTGCAAATAGCCCAGCTTTTGCCATGTAGTGCTGAGCCAAATCATCGATACCTTTCTGGCAAATCACCACATTGGCACCAGTTGCCTTTATGCTATCCACTAGACCTTTGAGGAAAGATTCCTCCTCATCTAGAAATTGGGCTAACATGTTTGGGTCAGTAATCTGAATCTTTGCATCGACTTCTGTTTTCTTTACCTCAATAGCGGAATTAATCAATGCGACCTTTGCATCTGAAACAGAGCGTGGCATACCAGAATGAACTCGCTCTTTATCCAAGATTATACCATCAACCAAGGTGCTATCTTTGATTGAGCCACCTTGCTTTTTCTCTATCTTAATGTCGTCGAGATCTACCACAACACCATCATCGGTATCCTGAGCAACTGCCAATACAGCCCTAACTGAAATATCTGCTAGAAATTCCTTCACTGCCCCAGCACTTTTTCCAGTTAGGGCGGTTTTTGCTACTTCATGCAATTTTTCCTCATCAACATTAATTGCATGAGAATCAATCAAGTCAGCGGCCTTATCTGAGGCTAACCTGAAACCTTCACAAATCACAGTTGGATGAACATTCTGTTCTACTAAATCTTCACTTCGCTTTAGTAATTCTCCCGCGATTACAACTGCACTCGTCGTGCCATCAAAACAATGTTGCTCCTGGGTTTTGGCGATTTCAATAATCATCTTGGCTGCAGGGTGTTCAATGTCCATTTCCTTCAGGATTGTTGCGCCATCATTCGTGATTACTACATCGCCCATAGAATCGACCAGCATCTTATCCATTCCCTTTGGTCCAAGAGTGCTTCTGACAGAATCAGATACTGCTTTTGCAGCGGCAATGTTGTTACTTTGAGCCGTCTTTCCACTGGTTCTCGTGGTGCCTTCTTTGAGAATAAAAATCGGTTGTTGACTGTTGTACATCGGAAATCACACTCCAGAATTCAGTAATCCGGCGAACCAAGTGGGGGTCATAAGGCCTCGCACACAAAGGCACGAGGTTGAGGGGTAGATTGGGAAGGAAATATGGAGGATTATTCTTCTTGGTTCTGTTCTAACCATTTAGCCCCATAATATGCCCACTGCTCCATAGTCCATCCCTCTGGGAGTCCCTCTTCTGGAACGGGTGGGACATCTGGTGAAACATCAGAGTCTAGCATACTTTCATCGTCGATTGAATCATTCGAACTATCCTCGGATGAATTGTCAACATCTGAAGTTGATACATCTTCTTCAGGAAGAGGGGGTGGGGGCATTTCAGCCGCGGGGTTTTCAAAAATATCTGCAGACCCACCATACATGGAATTCGCCACCTCATCCGCAGCCGGCAGATCTGGAGCAGGGGGGACTGAACCGTCGCCACCAAAGTCACCGAAACTAGGAGAAAAATCATCGATACTGGAGTATACTTCTAGGGGAGCTCTTGCCTCCTTTACAACTCTTAAGGTGATTACAAGAACCACACCCATTGCAACTATTCCCGCGATGATAAAGACAATGTTTGCTGCCACTTCTGCCATGAATCCTACATCTGGACCTTCTTCCACTTGGATTGTTTTGACCAGTTCAATTGGAGAAGATATGGAAACTTTGTCAATGTCAGAATCAATTGTCAGAATTACATTAAAATTCATTGTATTATTTGCTAAATTATCAAGATTCTCTTGGTCAATATCCAATGTAACTGTGACTTCCTTGGTTGCATTAGGAGGAAGGACAAAATCTCTATCTTCACTTTCTACACGAACATCTACAACGTTGAAGAAAAGTTCAGGTTCAGTATTCCTATCTATATCAGCCCGCATTAATTGTTCTGAAGTGGGGTGAAGATTAGTTACAGTAAATACAAGTTTTACTTCTCCACGTTCATCGATTGTGATTTTTTGTCCACCTAACGGAGGAGTAAGGCTTAGCCAACCAACCTTTCCAACATTGAAATCTGCCTCACCTTGGGAAGTTACAGACTGACCTATAGTTTCCGCCTGCTGGCTGATAGCAATCAGTGTCACGGTTCTGTCACCATCTGCTCCTTGATTGAAGGAGTATGTCACAGTCAAATTATGTGAAGAACCGGGTTCTATCCAAGGTGTTTTTCCATTGCTTAAATCCTTAGCGAAAACGGTAATATCAGAATGGCTCTGTTCAAATGAAATTTCAAACCTATCGGGCATGTTTCCATTGTTCCAAACCTCCCATCTCATTGTCCTAGGGTCGTCTCCTGCTCGATATACTTCCTCGGTTAAATCTAGATCGGGCACCTCGATAACATAGGTCTCATGAACTGTCAGTAGTAGTGGAAGGCTCTTCTGATAATCTGGATTAATTTGACTTGTAGCAGTGATCCAAATTTGATACGTTTCATTTTCAATACCGTAATTCATTGGGAACTTCAAGAAAACACTTGTATCGCCTCCGAATGGGTCGATTCCAAGTGTTTGTTCAGCATTCATTTCCAAACCTAAACGCCAATCTGCTGATACAGATAGGTCAAACGCTTCCTCATAATTTCCATCATTGATTAACTGAATCTCAATTAATCTTAATGTCCCATCTGCAGGAGCTCTGAGATGAGTTATCTCCGGTAATAATTTCAAGTCATGAGCGACCGGTATTTCGACATAAACAGTCCATTCTGTTTGGAAATTGGCAGGAGCTCTACCACTAGCAATCAGGGTTATTGCATACGTTCCAGGAGTAATCTCATCAGGAGGTGTGATTCTGGCATGCAATTCGAATTTTTCATTCAAATCCATCTCCACACTTGTTATCTCAACTCCGGTTTCATTTGTCCAGACAAGATTGGATGCACTCCAACGATTGTCGGCAAATGTACCTCCTAAATTCCAAATCGCCCTTTGGTTACCCGTATTCTTTAGGGTCATAACTACATCACCGGTTTCCCCTGGAAGTAAGGTTATTGCTGGGTTTTCCAAGGTTTTTTGAGTGAGATAGGACGAATAAGAAGCCGTTACATCAACGGGTAGATTGATGCTCCATTTGGAAAAGTTAGTTATCCCATCTCCAATATGAACATACCAGTCTACTTCCTGTACAGTCGCTCCGTCAGGAATTGTAAGATTGACCCATAAATCCATGGTTTCGAGGGGTTTGATATTCTTGGTCACAACATTATTGTCGAAATCATTTGGATGATTTGATTCGATTCTAAGTGGGAAATCCCACATCCAAGATTTGTTTGAAACTTCAGTGTAAACTCGAAGTGTAATGTCAACATATCCATTGTTCTTGAC
>MDUO01000004.1_pt1 | contig 29575 bp, 26 predicted proteins | sample 811271 | NCBI WGS metagenome assembly MDUO01 (sample SAMN02905556, study PRJNA254808) | marine metagenome | biome: ocean; feature: oxygen minimum zone; material: water; isolation source: 30 m water sample from station 6 | place: Mexico: oxygen minimum zone off the coast of Manzanillo ... | reverse complement strand
ACGCAGTCATAGGCTCAAAGAGAATAAAGGAAATTATCGTTGGGGGAATGAAGGAAAGTGGCGCACCAACGTATGGTACGAAGTCTAGAAGGAAGGTAATTGAAGCCCACATAAACCAACCTGGAATCCCCATATAGCTTAGGATTATGGCAACTATTACTGCTTGACCAAAGGCTACAGTTGCTTTGGTAATTACATAAGTATTGATTCCGGCTCCAGCATTTTCGACAATAGAGGAAAATCTATCCATTTCCTCAGGATATGCGGCCTCTAATCTTCGAGGAAGTGTTTCTGCCTCAACAATGATGAAAATCAAGAATATGAATACTGTAATTGCGCTTCCAGTAAAGCCTGCTAGCGTTCCAACGAAATCGGTTGTAATCGTATTGATTCTCTCTACTGTAATCAAACCTGTAAGAGCACTAGTATCGATTGAATATCCATAAACTGAGAGATCTGAAAACCATGAGATTTTTTCCGTAAATTTATCTTGTAAGACTTCAGCCTCGGTGCTAAAATCTTGAAGACTTTGATAGAGAATGTTTCCTACGAAAAAGAATAACAAAACTACTCCAGTAGTAAGTATTCCATATGCAGCCAATGGATGTCCATACCTCTCTTCCAACCATTGGGCTGGTGGCCGAATAAGGAAAAATAGCAAAGTTGAAACAACTAGTGGTTGGATTATTGCTTTCAGGTGAACAATTGCCAAAATTGAGATTAAAAGAAGAATTGCAATATGACTCAAAGTACTAACTTCTACACCTCGAAATGCCTTGCTGTCTGTTACGCTCATAGTGACCTCGGTGAGGTTAGCCCCCATCAACCTCACCCCAGATTCAGTTTGCTAAATTTGAATATATTTGAGAAAATTTTTCGGCGTTTCTACCATATGTGTAATTTTCCAGAACTCTTTGACGTCCTGCATTACCACGATCTTCGAGACCCTTTTTATCCGAAAGAAGACTGAGAATCACGCTAGACATAGAATCGATATTGGCCATGGTAAACAGACCTCCTACGCTATCATCAACCATCTCGGGTAGGGGGCCATGGTCTACTGTTGCAACCGGTGTTCCAGAAGCCATCGCCTCAAGAGGGATCAAACCTTGACCTTCGTAATATGAAGGGTACACGACAAGATCTGCATTACGAAATTTTTCTGCCAATTTGTCGAAAGGCATTCCTGAATCTATACTGACAGATGAAGAAATACCGAGTTTAATCGCTTGCTTTTCGAGCCGGTTTTTTAGATGCCCTCGGCCAACAATGAGTAATTCTGAGTTGGGTATTTTTTCTTTCACAACTGCAAATGCCTTGAGTAGGGAACCGTATCCTTTACGAGCCGCTAATCGACCTACTGCAAGGATTTGATTCATTTCTGCGTCCTTAGGTTCCCCGCTTGGATGAAACATTTCTGTATCTACTCCCCAATGAATCACCTGACAATTCCAGTCAGCAGGAGGAGAATACCTCTCTAGGAAGTCCTCTTTTGTGGCATGAGAATTGGCTACGCAGATATCTGAACCATTAACTGCAGCTCGCTCAAATTTAGCGTAATGCCCAGCGCTCAGAAGTATTGCTAAATCATTTGGATTAGCCCATACAGCGGCTTCTTTCTGTTTGGCAGCTATTCTCAAACCGTCTTTTTCACCAAGCCATGAACCGTGAAGAGAGGAAACGATTGGAGCAACATTTTCTTTGCAATCCTTAAATTGTGATTCTGTCCATGAAATCATTGGACAATGTAGGTGAACCACATCTACTGAATCTTCTGAGTGTAATTTCTTTAGGTCGGCAAGTGCATGCTTACCATATGACCTAGTAAACGCCATTGGAGCATATAGCCATTTGACTTCCCGGATATTGACTCCATCTTGTGCTATGGCTTTCCCACCACCGTCACGAGTAATCACTGTTATTCGATGGCCGAGCTCAACTAAGGCGGCTGAAAGATGGTAAACTGTTGAACCCATACCTCCCCATCTTGGAGGGTATTCAGCCGACAACATAGCGATGTGCAGACCCATACCAACCAACTCTCGCTCAAGGGCTGCTCATTTCAAACGAATGGCCTTCCCGTCGCTTGAGATTTCGAAATAATTAGGGCTTTTTTTGTTCGAATCCCATTAGCCCTAGGGCCAGTATGATTCATAGCGGCCGGTTAGGTCCCCACATTCGATTTAGATGCCTGAACCACTCCCTGTACACGTTACCGTGGTCATTCCAACACGTAACGAAGAAGCAGCAATAGTCGATACGATTCGCTCTGTTCCTAACGATGGTTGGTGTGAGAAGTTGGACTTCCTGATTGTCGATGGCAACTCCACTGACAAAACCAGAGAGTTAGCGGAAGAAGAAGGTGCTAGCGTCTATCTCGAGCCCCGCAAGGGATACGGTCGCGCATACAAAACAGGATTTGCCATGGCACCCGGTGATGTTATTGTCACAATGGATGCAGATTGTACCTATCCTGGAGAAGAAGTTCCAGATTTAGTTCGTAAACTAATGCAAGAGGATTTGCAATGGATTACCTGTGATAGGCTTCGAAGAGCCGAAGAAGGCGCTATGCCCGGATTACATGGCTTTGGAAATTGGGTATTATCTACCACTGCGAAGATCCTCTATTGGTATGGAGTGCATGATTCTCAGAGTGGAATGTGGGTATTCCGCAAGTCAATTTTCGAGGACGAGAGAGTTCGACCTCGCCACGATGGAATGCCTCTTTCACAGGAATTCAAAATTCGTGCTCGCCGTTACCTCGGCAAGAAGAAAACCGCCGAAGTCAGTGTTCCTTACCGGCCAAGAGTTGGAGAGGCTGAGATCAATACTTGGGGAGATGGTTTACTCAACCTTCGATTCCTCTTCACCCATCGCCTAGGTCTGACCCGGCAGGTGACTCCTTGGGGACCAGAGTAAAATCGAATCAATGGGTACCCTTTGATTCAAGATTTTTTACCAATATCGGATTCTTCCCACCATTCGCCATCTGATTGAGGTGGTGAATCATGAACCACGACAACATCTTTGGTTCCGACAGGAACGATTGCAGACATCTCAACATTCGATTTTTTTTCTGAGGAAGCCATAATTAATCCTGCAATCAAGAAAACTAATCCGAAGCAGCAAATTCCACAACCTCCAACCAGGCCCATAAATCCACCAAGACTTTTGTCTTCCCTAATCATAATCGCAACTTCACTATCATCCGAAGAGGAAAAATCAACAGTATATGTTCCTGAATCCTCTATCCAAATTTGACCGATATATTCGTAACCGGGTATCTTTCCATCTACATCGTAAAACCCACATTCATCCCAATTTTCGCACGGATCCCAATATCCTTCTCCTTCACCATAGACGTAGATGTATACTTCTGAATCTTCCTCCACCCATACATTGTATGCAGAGGTAAAGGCAAATTCTCCAGTATATGTGTCGGGAGTTTTTCCTTCCCAGATTAAGTAGCCACTCCAATCTTCGCTATCTGGAGAACCCGTGCCAGAATCAACGGTATATCCCCCCCAGGAAAATAGAATAATCGAAGCAATTAGGATAACTCCTCCGATTCCAATTAGGGCTTTAGCTGAGTTATTCACGAAGTTACTAAATTGTGATTATAAATATATTTTCAGTCGGCATTGAACTCGTCATCTAGTTCTCTAGGGTCAAAGGTTGACCATGATTCAATCATCTCAAGATCTCTACGAATGGCCTCTTTTCGATTCTTCTGAATTGTTATGCCAAGGGCGGAAAAAATGAGTAGAATAACAATCAGGTAAGGTAGCCCGCTTCCAGCAATCCAGGAAATAAACGAGCTTGATTCTGGCTCTTCTACGGATATAGTCTCGACAAGTGCTGGACTGGTAAACTCTCCATCAACTGCCCAAACTTCGACACTAACATATCCTTCGTCTTCAATTATCCAAGTACCGACATAAGTCCAAACACCATCCCCTGCGATATTGTCTCCTTTCATTCCATCATCTTGGAAGATTAGATTCAATTCCGTCCCACTGATTTTCATTACACCAGTTACAACCTGAGTTGTACCATCTGCATCATCCAGGTTTACTGTTATTGTCACATAGGTTGGTTTATCGATTTCAAACTCTATTGGGAGGATATTCATCTGACTTAATATCGGTGATGAAGAACCTATAGTTAGATTGACAGATGTAATTGATGTAGCCCCTCTCGAGTCCTTAACCAACAAGTCTATCCTAATGGGGCCTGGTGTAAATTCGACCTCAATAATTTCTCTATCGCCTAATTTTTGGCCTCCTCCTGTACTCCATTCATAGAGGACTATATCGTCATCATAATCGTATGACTGAGACGCATCAAGAATAATCTGAGAGCCAGGTGGGACATATTGACCATCAAGTAAACCATCTATTACCGCGACTGGACCGGTTTCCATAACGAAAAGAGTCTGAGTATGTGTTCGAACCCTATTGGTTGAGTCTACTAATTCGAAAGTAAGTCGATGCTCGCCGGCAGGAAGATAATCGTTATACCAATATTCTGAGTTCTTATTTTCTAGGATAGGGTCTGCTAATAAATCAGAATAAACGGTGACTGTGAAATCATCACCATCTGGGTCGAATGAGCGTCTAAAGTCAAACAAAACCGGCGCATTTGAATTGACCTGAATATCTGGAAGAGGAGAGTCCAGAACTAGTACAGGAGCTGATTCATCGACTCTCACAATTATTGATTTTGTATCCAGTTCTGATGAGCCATCATCTATCGTAAGTGTCACATTATGGTCTCCTTTAGGTAATCGAGACTCTACAACCCAACCGTTACCAATCGGATCATCTAACCTGTCTGAAGTCCAGACAACACTAACCAGATCATTGCTAGTGGATGCGGTTGGGTTACAAACCAAACCACTTCCATTATCTGGTAATTCAGAACAGGCTAAATCCCAGTCTCCAGAACCTGTTGAATCAAACCGAAGTATCTCTCCAGAATCTGTCAAAATCTCATCATCGGGTTGAGCAATTATTGCCACTGGTGCCGAATTATTTACTCTAATTTCTGTGGATACTGAGTTCCAAGTATCTACGTGCCCTGCTCTATCATCACTAGTATACATTGTAATTGTATGAATCCCCTTCTTCAGCCATCCTTGCCAAGAAATTTCTTCGATGGGGGTGGCCCCAGAGACAAGCAAACCATCCAAATCGCTCCAAAATTCGAATCTCACTTCATCGCCTTCAGGATCAGTAACCATAGAACCATCCAATGTAACTAGGTGTGCCGAGGTTTCTCCTGCTCTAATCACTTCAAATTCTGCATCAGGAATCTCATTGAACAAATTTACATCAAAGAACCAGGAAACTTCTGGATTTACCCCATCTGAAAGATATACTGTCACTCTAAATTGGTTAGGTGCTTCAGGGAAATTAATGTCAAAAATAATTGGACAGCCTTGATCATTTGGAGTTGAAAAACCATAGCTGGTTTCTATCCAACAAGTTAGTGTGTCGTTCTCAGGATCACTGCTTCCTTCCAGTGATATGGTTGCATTAGCAGTTTTACCTAAATTCATTATACCCCAAGACGAGATACTCGGAGAAGTGGAAACAGACAAGGAAGGAGGGCGATTGGTTAGTTCGATTGTACGAGTTTCAGTTACGCACTGATTGGTACTATCACAAACTTCTAGGGTAATTTGGTGATTACCATCTGAGAGGCATCTACCACCTCCCAAATGGAAATTAGCGTAAAATACTGAGCCATTGTTATTCGCGAAGCAGTTAGGACCCCAATCTCCGGCAAGATAACCATCGATACTGCTTGTCCAAGAATATGTTAGATCATCACCATCTAAATCCCAAGACTCGATAGCATTGAAATCAACTTGGCTACCACTTGGATAAACAGCCTCATCCTCTGGAGTTGCCCATATGATGAAAGGTGGCTGATTTGCCAATTCTAATCTACATATCACCAGCAGATTATCGTCTATTGTAACTGGTGTGGAATCATTGTGTACTCCGTCATAATCACATCCGATATAGGCTGTATTGTCGGCCGACCAACCCTGTGTCGGAAGCCATCGAGTTCCAACATATGGCCCCAGTGTCTCAAATCCATGATATGGTAGGTTAGCAGTTTGATCGGCTTCCCAAGATGAAAATGATAGGTTGACTTCAGCATATGGAATATGTCTCAACAACTGATTAACTGCATGTACTTCAATGAACCACATGATATCCAGAATGCTGTCGGAAGCGGCATATGTTGGGTCTGAAATAGCACTCGATGAAATCCAACGAACATGGCTTGAAGATTCTAGATGGAAACTAGTTTCTTGACTATTTGTTGAGATAAATCTGGAATTTGTGAAATTGATGAAACTAGATTCTATGGAAGGTTTGGAGCCACTAGAGCAATTCATAACTAAATCGTTTACAATCAGTTCATTATGATCTATGACATCAAAACAAGCCCCACCTTGGCCTGATATCTTACTAGATTTGAGATGGGATGTGATAGAATCACCTCCCTTCCAATAAACTCCTTGATTAGTCCCTGAAAGATTTAGAGATTGAATTTCTGCATTAACATCTTCTAATTCAATTCCAAATCCAGTCCTGTTCAAATTAGCAACTAAATCATCTAGTATAACCAAACCATCACGAGAAAGAGCACTATTGTCAATGTCAAGTGCTGGACCATTTAGGGGATCGTCAATTCGCACGGAAAGAAGTTGTAGATCTATGCTATCTCTCACAACTACTCCATGTTGATCACCTATTGATATACAGGTAAAACAAGAGACATTCTTACCTCCACTCATTACATCATTAGCTTCATGGAAATACATACCTGCACCTGATTCCGGTGTAGACCATCCAATACCATTTCCGGAAGTATAAACATGAGACAACTCTACATTACTAGAATCTCTAACCGATACTCCATGTCCATCATTATCTAAACTTGTAAGATTGCTAACCAAAGGATGAAATTCTCGAAAATCAACTCCATTTAATCCATTTTCAGAAGCCAACCAATCTGAACCTGTGGCTCCGCCTTTCCACAATAAAATACCTGGTCCTGATGAATTAGTAACTATCAGATCATTAATTGTCGGAGCCCAGTTTATGCTTCTCATAAATAAGCCCGCTCGGTCATTGAATGGTGCGTTTGTCGAAGGCTTGCCATTGTTGTTTATTTCTAAGCCATTAATGATGGTGGAGGACCCAATTAGGTATGCCTTGAAGCCGACTACTGGGTTGTCTTCAATCAAGGCATTATCCAATACTACTCCGCTAGTATTTACCTCAAATGCAGAGAAACCGAGACCTTGGGTCTCAGCATTTGGACCACCTGTTCCTCGAATTTCTATATCGTTGAAAATCGCATGTGCAGGTAAATTATTGAATTGGCTGTGATTGTATTGTTCTACCATTACTCCACGGTATTTACTATCTTCAATCACAACTTGATGAAAGGTTGGTCTTGTAATCCAACCTTCTGTAATATGCCTGACAAATATTCCATTATCGCACCTTTGGATATCGACTCCAGAAAATAATGGACGTGAATCCTCAACCCATATTCCTGTACTGACCGCAAGAGTTGCTCCTGAAATATTGCTAATTTCTAAGTCTGAGAGTAAACCTCCGGAGTTGCCCCAATAATTTATCGCGCGGGTGATTAGTCCATTCGCAGAAAACCCGTTTACAATGGGCGCTGAGTTAGCACCTATCGATAGACCAATTCCATACCTCCAAGTGGTTGAAAATCCATGAACATCAGCACCACCACCGTTAATCACGAGATTGTTAATTGTAGGTGTAGCACCATCAAATAAGTCGACTCCCACACGATCAACATTCTCGATATTGATATCATTTAATTGTGGGTCTGAGCCATAAATTGTTATTCCAAATTCAGCCTGCAAAATTGTCAAATTTTCTATATTTGACCCCAAACCTTGACTTGATTGATTGAATACTATTCCATCATGTTTGCCCGTTATCGATTCTATGGTAACGGGATTGGTAGTCGTTCCTTGAATAATTATACGGCCTGCAACTGTAATATGTTCATCTGCACCTAAACGAATAGTGGTTCCTTCTTCCACGACTAATACATCTTGAGACCCAACTGTATGTCCATCAGGAAGAATTACTGTTCCCGACCAGAGAGTTGTACTTTTGGAATTAGAAGATGCGGCAATTATGGGTGAGGAGTAAGAAAAAATTAGCAGGCTGATTAGTAGAAGTGCGACGGCAGATGTACGGTCATCCCTCGCACCCATGCCTTAATCCGCTGACCTCATTCATTGTATTGTTTACCCTCTGCTGGAAGTGGTTGGCATCGGCAACATAGCAGTCATAAACAAACAGTCAGCGGCTCAGATAGAGAGGTTGTCAAATTGAGTACTGCTTTTGTTCTAATCAAAGCAAAGCCAATGATGGAGGCCGATGTTTACCGAGCTCTACTCAAGTTGGAAAATGTAGTTGAAACTCATGTTGTATACGGCGAGTACGACCTCGCTGCAAGAATAGATTTCAAGGATGATAAAGAGATGTCAAAAATCCTGATTGGCGAGTTCCGAAATATTCCTGGTGTCGAACAAACAGAGACATTAATCGCAGTGGAGGTTTGATTTATGGCTGTTGGATTTGTCTTGATTACAACTGAACCGGGATGTGAAATTCAGGTTAGAGATGAGGTCTCAAAGTTAGCCAACGTAAGCGGGCAATGGATTGTTTTTGGAATGCATGATTTATTTGTTAAGATCGAAGCTGACGATGAAACTGAATTGACAAAGTGTATCATGAATGAAGTCCGCTCTATAGATGGAATCGCAGAAACCCGTACTCTAATTGGTGCTGAAATTTGAAGCCCTGTAAATTAAACTTCAAATCGAACGGGTTAATTTTAGCAATAATTCAGATGCTGCATTTGGGCATTCAGCAGATTTGAATCTACTAATCGCTTCTCTCCAGTGAGAAAGACGCATATTTGGCTCGAGAACTCCCCTCCAATACCATCGATGGGCCAACAATCTTCGATTGGATGGTATTTCATGATTCAATTCAACTGAAGAAATTTCCTTGTGAGCAGAAATAATCCAATCAGGAGGCGAAGGGTATGTTACCTCTAGAGCTGCATGGATAGCCTTGATTGATTCAATATCTTTGTCAGTTGAATGAATAAAATCTCTAGTAGTCTCTAATGAGCCTTCAGATTTCGAAAAGATAAGGGCTCTTAGGTCGATGAGAGATAGTCGTGGGTTATCTTCACCCATATGTGATACTAAAGAAGAGCGAACATTTGCTAAAGTTTCTACATTACCCAATTCAATGGCGACAGAGTGCCTTAGAAGATCGAGTGCTAGGCTAGCAGATGAACGATCGGATTCGGGAAGTTTGGACAGGTTTACTGAATCAATTGAGGCAAAATCTACCCTAGTTGCCTGGCCTGGAAGTCTGTCATCATGTTTTCTTACCAAGGATGCTATATTTGCTCTAATTGCTTCTGAAGGAGATAATGATTTTATGGCTGAAATTTCCAATTTATCTGCCTGTAAAATATCTCCTTGCAACCTAGCAAGCCTTGCTTGTATGATTAATTTTTGAGGGCTTTCAGAAATAAATTCTAGGTGTTCAGAAACTATTGATGATTCACCTCTTTCGAATGCTAAATCAATTGCTGCTAACCTAAGCACCTCTTCATCGAATACTTCTATGGCATTTTCAATTAACACCGCAGCAGCAGCACTATCTTTGCGAGAGATAATTCCAACCTTTTCAGTTATCCAATCGGTCTTGATTTCCTCACCTGAATTCAAACGGTGATGAGCCTCAATTCTTCTAGCACGAATTCCTTCTCTTTGCGACCAAATCTCCGCACATTTCGCATGCAAAAGACGTGAGGTTTCTTGCTCTAAATTAGCCCGTCGAACATTTCGAATCAAATGATGAGGTTCAATTAATCCATCCATCCAACGGAGAACCGCTGAATCATCTAATTCTACAATCCCATCCTGAGAAAATATTTCCTCGGCAGATAGAGGCAAAGGAGAGATACTTAGTTCATCTAATGTACCAAGTCCTTCATCGGTTAACTTTCTTAAAATGGTACTTCTAACAAATTTCTGCACCTCAAGACCTTCTTCAGGAACTTCCTCATCAGGTGACCATAGATTTAGTGCCAATGGATGGCCTCCAAGTGCTTTGGCAACCTGTTCTGCGGATTTTTCATCGATTGAATTTGACAATAATTCGATAGCATCGGATGTTGCTAATCCTCCTAATCTGAATTCTTCAAAATCAGTTAATTTTCCTATTGGACTCGGCGCCCTTACGGCGACAAGAATACCCGTTGAGGTTTCGGCGCAAGCAGAAAGAAGTGATTTGACCCCACTAAGATGTCGAGGATGTATTTCTTGTAGTTCATCGATAATTAATGCTGTTTTTGTCCCACAGGCTGCCGAAGCAATTGCATAAGGGTCGGTTGGAGAATCTCTTCCTAACCACATAGAACCTATTGTAGATGAATCTGTATCAGAATTACATGTTGCCCAACGAATTCTATACCCACTATCCATCATATTCTCGGCAACAGAGCGTGCAAGGCTTGTTTTTCCAATGCCGGGAAGGCCATTTAACAGCAAATTTTCTCCAGCCAATAATTTGCTAGACAAAGATTCCAACTCATCATTCCTACCAAGGATTCGAGTTTCATCAGGCAATGGCCCAATAGCAAGACTTTCTGATTTAGCAGGTAAATCGGATATAGAGTATGATTCCATCCTTTGCCTACCTAATTCTGTGATGTGCACTACTGTTCTACGTCGTGAACCTCCACCGATTACATGGGCCATTCGAGTTGAAATTAAGTCAGATGACTCTAACTCTTTCAATGGGGTATGAATTGCAGATCGTACCAAACCCAGATGCTCCGCTAGCCCTGGTAGTGACAAGTCTCTAGGAACATCCCAAGCACTCTCAACATCTGGTCCAAACTCAGCCAAGCGAAGCAGTAGACGCCTCTGGGTCTCGCTCAGCATGTATCCTCAGCGAGGCCATCAGTTCATGGGCATTGACCTTTACCGCATCATTCCTCCCAAAAATTCCCAACGATGGGGGCCATTTCCTGATGCTGGGGCAGCAAAACAGGTCATCCGTTTGATTCGTTCACAGTTTGGAATCCGAGATTGTCCCGAGTTGTTACCTAGCGGTTGTCTTGCAATGCACATCGGACTCTGTCATGGCCCATGTATCGATGCTGAAGGTTATGACCAGCAGGTTCGGGCTGCTAGTAGTGTCTTGGATGGAGACGCCGGGGTATTAATCGAAGCATTGCAAAATGAAATGGATAGTGCTTCCAAAGACCTTGATTATGAAACAGCAGCTCAAAAGAGGGACCTAATTCAAGCAGTAAATACCACTCTTTCTCAACAAGTTATTCACTCTCGATTCTACCAAGATTGTGATGCAGTAGGGTTTGCCTCTGTTGGAGAGGTGGCTGTTGTATTGATATTACACACCCAAGATGGAGTTATTCAGGGGCAGGTTAGTTATCCCGTTCTTCACAGGGACGACATCGTCGCTTCTGTTTCGTTAGTTCTATCGGAACATTACTCAAATAGAAGGCCTCCAAAAACACTTCTGGTTCCGGCTCCATTAACAGATTCTTTCACGGATTGGCTTGACGAAAGAAGAGGTAAAAAAGTATCAATTCGTTGTCCACAACGTGGAGAACTGGCCAAACTAAGAGGAATGGCTGACGCAAATGCAGAGATCCAAGCAGTAAGACAATCTACTCGACGTTCAGGCAGTTTAGAACAAGCCGCTGCAGATCAAGCTGCAAAGTTACACGGGTTTGACTCTTTAGACCACATTGTCTGCTTTGATATGGCCCAAATTCAAGGAAAAGAGAGAGTCGGGGCCGCTGTAGTTTTTCGAAATGGGAGACCTTCGAAAAGTGAATATCGAACATATCGAGTAAAAACTGAGGTTGAAGATGATTTACGGATGATGCAAGAGGTTGTTGAAAGATGGTTGAAGCGTCAACAAGAATGGCCAGACCTATTGCTTCTAGATGGAGGAGAAACTCATCTGAAACATGTCCATGCAATGCTTAGTTCCCATGGATTAGGAGACCGTTTTCCTATTGCAGCGTTGGCCAAAAAAGAAGAAACTCTCTGGAGAGTTGATGTTGACCCTGTAGTTTTAGATAGAAAATCTAGAGTTATGGTCTACGCTCGAGATGAAGCACATAGATTTGTCAATACCTACCATAGAAAACGTCGCTCAAAAGTTGGTTTGAAAAGTCCCCTAGAAGAAGTGGAAGGTCTTGGGGCAAAGAAAATTCAGGCTTTGCTTAGACAATTTGGTGGAATGAAGGGAATTGAACATGCTACAGAAGCCCAATTGGCTGCTGCTCCTGGTATAGGTAAGGCATTGGCACAGCGGATTTATTTACACCTGCATAATTGATCACACAAGTTTGCTTTGATCCCACCAATTGGAATCCTCAGAATCAGCCTCTTCTGGCTGTTCTATCACTAATTTTTCTTCTAATTCACCCATTTGCATGGCGAATTCTAAGTCGAGAATTTGCTTTTCCATAGCTTCTTTTCTGTCTATTTTTTTCGCTTTTCTAGCTTTTCGACGACGTTTCCAACGACTAACTGCTAATCCTAAAAATACAATCAATACAAAGAGATATTGCGAGATTTCTCCAAGAATGAAAAGATAGCTGACTTCTACGCTCCATGACACAATATCATGCTGAGGATAACATTGAGCCCAATTTTCGGCCTCGGGGCAAACTGGGGTTCGATAATTCAGAACCTGTTTACCGTCAATCATCTCTACAGAACCTAATCCCTTTTCACTTTCAAAAGAGAGTAATCGAATTGAATCTGGCATTGTAATCTGCAGCCTTGCAGAACTTTTGATTAATCCCCAAAGCGTATTTTCCATTATTGGAGGTACTATCGAATAGAATACAGCAGTTTCCGCCCCGATACCGAAATCTGAGAATTCTAGCCCTAGGTCAGCAATAGCAGATGTAAGTGGATTTACTTCAATAGTAGCCGGTGCCAAACTAATCTTTACTTCATCTTCGACATCATGATCAATCGCGATTGTTAACGATGAGGTCGAAACTCTCACACCTATTTCGATTGGGTTCAGATCACTAACTTCCATATTCAAAGGCATTTCCAGTTGTGGAATTTCTAAGTTGATTGGAAGAGGTTTAATTTCCAGATAGGAATCTAAGGTTTCACTGCCGAAAATTAGGTCTTGAGAGCCTATTTTTTCCAGTTCTTCGAATGCTATCTCCACCTCATCCATAAGTGCATCAGACAACCCAATTAATCCTGAATTAGAAATCTCAAGATTATAATCTCCACTTGATAGAGGAATTATTGCATTTTGTTCTGAACCTGCCAATAAACCTCCATCTTTCCTATCCCCTATTGCAATTATTCTTCGAATAATATCTGCAGGAATTGGACTAATCTCGATATTTTCCTCATTAAGTTCAACACCAAGTCGGTATATCTCAAGCGTAATGTCGGCCGAAAATTCGAATTCCACAGCAGCCTGAGTCTCTCTAATTGCCAATCTCTCTATTTCCATTTCCACATCTAATGAAACACACGTTTCTTGAGTCGAGGCGCAAATCAAATCATCACTATCATCAAGGCACTCGGTAGAATCTCCTATTCCTCCTCGGCCACTTTCTAAACAAATCGGATGTTTCCAATCATAAGGCCTTGAGCCACGGATACCAAGGTTCTGAATTGATGATGCTTCAGAATGGAAAACTATCGTATCAGTCTCAGAATTAACCAAATCTAACCATTCAGGCAACTGAACTGATATTGAGATATCAGTACTAGGAAAGTCTTCTGGCAATACATCTTGGAGGAAGTCTAGATTAACATCTAGGTTTAGTTCTAAAACACTGATTAATGCAGCCAAATCTTCGTCTGATAAAATGGATAAATCAAGAGTTGCAATATCTCCCTCTGCATATTGAATCCACTTACTAACAATATCAGATGCTTCAATTTGAGATGGCATTGAGCTGCTTTGTAAAACAATTGGGTAATGACTAGTCATCGCTCTAGAATCGTCCAAACAGTACCTATAGGCTAAATTTTCATTACAAGTAATGCCAGGGTTATGAATGAACATCAAACCACCTGACTCATCTGATGGGGAGAAGGTTGGTGTTTGGAACATTACATCCACACCAAGGGCCTCAGAAAAAGTATCAGAAAGTGTTCCTATAGGTAAAGCAGTCAATATCTCTTCGACATCGACGTCCAATTCTGAATCGAACATTCTGATTCCATCGGAAGTAACAGAATCCAAACGAATCGTTTCTGTTTCAAGATTTAAACCCCATTCGGCTAGGGTTTCAGCACTTAGATGATGAACTGAGATTTCCATATCAATTCGACTATTCATTCTATCCCTTAGATCGACATTGACTTCTAAATCAATGGATGGACCGGCTTCAATTTGCCATTCTGGAGGGTCTATTCCACTGTCCAGAGTTGCTACTAAGTTAACTGAATCAGGAGGAGAGAAAGCTGAGCCTGCTAGGTTGTCGAGGGCAACTCTTGCTCCCGATTTTTCCTCAGTACTCTCATCAATTTGGAAAACCTCAGCTGGAAAATTTACTGAAGACACCGTAGCATATGGAGGTGGAATCATCAAGTATTCAAGATAATGTCCTGAAGATGCAACGGTGGTAAAATTGGAAACTACTTCACCGCCCATAATCATCAAACCCTCCACCATTCGATTAACATCTCCAATACTAGAATCAATACCAACATTTGCTGGATCTATAATTAGAGATAAGACCGAACGCAAACAAATTGGTGGATAGAATGGATCATTTTCTCTGTCGGCTTCCTCGTCGATTGAATCGATATCAGGATTCATTGTACAAACCTTCTCTTGCTTAGAGAAGAATGTAATTTCAGAAGTCGGTTGAAGTGGTCCTATGGTGGCTTGAGGAAAGTTTTCATTGACTATTTCTTCCACTAACTCTTCTACATAATCTATCATTTTGTCTTCCACAGAAGAGCCACCGCTTGCTAAATCACGATAGTTTCTGATGTAATCCGCTGGAATCCCGTCTGACGGATTACTATCTCCTTCTAGGTCAATATCAAGAAGTCCCAATTCATCTCTCGGTAGCTCATGGATTCCAAATTCTACCGTCATCTCGATGCTTGATGCTGATTCCATTACCATTCGGACTTGGCCTTCAATCCATTCATCTGATGGAGTCGCATCTAGGGAGGATAAATAATCGTCACAAATTCCATTGCCCCCGCCCCAAGTAGAACAAATATCGTTCACTACATCTGGTTCTCCAGGTGGTGGAGCGGCGGCTACTGTTTGCATCATCAGTAGCATGACCAATGTGACTGCCGCGCGGCGCATGCCGCGCGTATGGGCGGCCATATACCATAAGTCTGAATCCGGCATGCGTCGTCAGAGAGACGATGCATGAGCAGGACCCGCATGGTCGACTACGTGAATCCGTCGGCCAATTGATTCAGCAGAACGGTGCTGATTCTTCTTTGTTGGACTCTCTTCCTAAGCGATGGGAAAAATTTGCCGATGTGGCATTATTGCCTCGTACGGCCTTCACGGAAGAAGGCTGGAATGTTGTGCTTGGACCAGAATTATGGTCTGCAATTGCATCTGCCCTAAAGGTAAAACGGGTAGGAATAATTGGTGAAATCGTAGGAGAAAAACGCGAGTCAACTGTCAAGCTTCTTCACGGTGAAGATGACTGGGTAGTTAGAAGAGAAAATGGTATCGATTATGGGTACAACTTCACCCAATGTATGTTCTCCGCTGGAAACGTCAATGAGCGTCGTAGAATGGGTGAGGTTGGAAGGGTCGGAGAAACCGTTGTCGATTTATTTTCTGGAATTGGATATTACACTCTTCCAATGCTAGTTAATTCGCAAGTAAATCATGTTCATTGTTGCGAGTGGAATCCAGTAGCGGTAAAGGCTCTGGAGTGGTCATTAGATCGAAACGATGTAGCCGATAGATGTACTATTCATGAAGGTGATAATCGTTTGACTGCGCCGAATTTATCAGGTCAAGCGGATAGAGTAATCCTTGGATTATTACCTACCGCAGAAGGCGGATTTGAATTGGCGATAAACTGCCTCAAGAAAATTGGAGGAGTCCTACATATCCATGGTATAGCACCAGCCTCTGATCACGATTCTTGGGTCGATGAAACAATCACCAAATTATCAAATTTAAATCACGATTTTTCAATTTCCGAAAGTTCTAGAGTTCGAGTAAAATCCTACGCCCCTCATTGGGACCATATTGTGCTTGATGTGAATTTGAGTCCTCGCGCGTGATGCTTCGCAGAAGCATCAGTCTCATTTGCTAGGACTATGTCAGCGGCGTAATGGGCGAGGAGTGCTGTGACCATGATCACTCCAATGAACATGTCCTTGAAGCCACTATAATCGAAGACATCAACGAAAATGGCTTCAGCCTCTCCGGTAAATTTGATGGCGTAGATTCACGTTATCTTCTGGGCGGAGGAGTTGCGGTTGTTGCTATCGTTTTGATGCTCATTATTTCCACACTTTGGACTGCAGCAGGACCGTCTATCGCCGGAGGGGAAGATGATGATTGGTGGAATACCCCAGTCAATGAACGCCACAAGATGGACCTCAATATGACTGGCTTACGTAGCCAATTACCAGAAGCAGGGCCTTACACTTGGAGTGGCCCTACTGAACACTTCGTCGAAGTCGATTTACCTCCAAGTGAGCAAGATGTAGGATATCCCGGACCGGCTCTAATGCACATCGCATTGTGGATGCCGGATGTAGAACCTGGAACCAAAGTTCCAGTAATTGCAACTATCCATCCCTACTACGACTTTGGAGGAGAAGGAGTAGCAGGTGACGACTCGAACCCGAATACAATTCCTGACGCAGGAGTCGGTGCTTGGGTGTTAGGCCAATTCGTACCTCATGGCTACGCCTTAGCTCAAGTCTCAACTTTCGGAACTGGGAAATCGACACATTGCCAAGACGTCAAAGGCTTAGGTGAACAAATAGGAATTCAAGCAGCAGTTCATTGGCTAGGTGAACAGAATTGGTCAAATGGAAATGTCGGATTGATGGGCAAGTCCTATGCTGGAACTACAAATTGGGAAGCCGCCCAAAACCCATCTCCACATCTCAAGACTATCGTCCCAATATCTGGCTCGATTGGAGTGCAGCAGATGTTCTACCGCAACGGATCATCCGAGGCTAGAGCGATGCTTTACGATGTCCTCTACGAAGGCGCGACTGCTGACGCGACCGAGGACGATATGCGTATGTGCAGCGATGATGCGATTGGACCAGTTAGTCCCTTTACAACATGGCTAGGAGCAGGCTTTGGCGGTGACCAGTGGAATGATTATTGGGATGAGAGATATCATTTGCAGGATGTTCTTGATAATTACAACGGTAGCGTCTACATCGTCTGGGGAATGCAGGATTGGAATGTAGACCCATACCATGCTTTCCCTACCCACGAACTGCTTCGTCAACAGGGTATCAACGTTCGAACCATTGCAGGTCAGTGGGCGCACAATTACCCCGACCAGCCGGATAGACATTCTGAGGTTACGAGTGGATACGGGGCAGAGGCCTATCCTAACATGACGCGTTTTGATTGGGCAGTTGAGTTATTCCCATGGTTCGAATATTACCTGAAGGGAATTGGAGATGAACCAGAGTCATATGTGCAGATGCAGCGAAATGACGGGCGTTGGCATATCGAAGAAACATGGCCGCCTGAAGACCTCTCTATACTGCAAGTACCTGGCGATGGAGGAAACCAAAGAGTGTCTTCTACTTCAGGTGGATTCGAAATAACCCTAGAGATTTCTGATGGGCCATTACATATCTCAGGACTTCCCACACTTCACACTGATGTTAGTACTGGATTGTGTAATGGTGGCCAATTATTTGTTACTATGAAAGATGGAGAATCAGGTCTACGGCTAGGACATGCTACCATGGATGTGCGGTATCGAGATGGGGGTTATGATTCGAAGCCTACTGCCTCTCTTTCGAGTTATAGAATGCTAATGGAATTCAATCCCATGGATGTGATTGTGCCTTCAGGCATTCTCACTCTACAATTCTCAGAAAGTGGAGAGGATTACATTCCATCCCCTTGTGCTGCTAATGGCCTTTTAGTCAACTCATTCGATCTTGGCCTTCCTCTAATTGACAGATGGGGAGAGCACGAGGCTTGGTTCGATGTCCCTCCATGGTGGGACGTTCAGGAGATGTAAGTATGCGAGTACTCGCATTCGAGGACTCCTATGACATAGAGAAGATTCTCTTAGAGGGTGGAGTAGACCTGATTGATTGGGAAATCTTGCAATATTGGAATACGATGGATTGCTTCGAACGGATTGAGAACTTCCAACCAGACTTACTTCTTCTTGACCACTACATCCCTCCGGTAAAGGGTCTAGAAGTTCTACGCGGCTTGCTTGAATTAGTCGCTGCTGAACAAATACAAAGGCCAAAGTTGATTCTAGGAATTAGTAGTTCTAGTGAGGCAAATGAGGCGATGGAATCAGCGGGGGCTGATGGTTCAATAGGCAAGTTTCAACTCGCAAATCATGAGGTGTGGAGGAATTGATTCCTATTTGGTTGCACGAGGCGGCTAGTCGTTACAATAGCCAATCATTAGCAAACCGAGATGCCTATGCTGCAGTATTATTGATGCCGATCCAAAACCTAGTAACTATTCTTGACTGGACATTCCAATCCTTACCCGACGAGATTCTAGTAGGGATGGATCCCAATCAAAATATATCAAATCCAAAAGATGTCGAAGAAGCATATTCGGGTGCGGAACAGAATAACGGACTTTTTGCAGGACAGGGATATCTTTTGGGAGAACCACATCTTGTCAATCGTGGTGACTCCTTTGAGGTTCACCATGTTCCTGAGGAATGGATGGATGGTCTCTTCTCAGCTGATAGAGGTTCTAGAGGGAGTAGGTTCACCCATTGGTTACACACCCACCCGAACGCACCTGCGATTCCTAGTGGCGCAGACGCAGATGCGGCTCAATGGACCGAAGGTACTGACATGATTCTCGGAATCAGATTCACTCCAGAAGGTTACCTTCCATGGTTCGATGAAGTTGATGGAGTCAGACGACCACTGAGGGATTTGGATGATAGCGAAGCTTTGGGTAGAGCCAAGACTGGGCATCTAATTCATGGCCTCGATTTAATTTGCTTCCACAGAACCGGACTAGGCGTAAATCTGGTGATTACAGATGAAAATGGTCAGCCCATTGAATGATTTATTCTCTAAACAAGTGCTCTCGATAGTATGCTAATTCTTCTATGCTACCCTTGATATCATCAAGAGCCCTATGTCCTGAGTTCTTTCGCCAATTCTTCACATCAGGATACCAAGCCCTTGCTAGAATCTTGATACTAGTGACGTCAACACTTCGATAATGGAAAAAGTCGTGTAATTCTGGCATATATCTACGCAAGAATCGTCGGTCTTGCCCTATAGTGTTCCCACATAATGGAGACTGTCCTAGAGAACAATATTGTTTCAGAAATTCAAGAGTTTCAAGTTCTGCTTTTTCCATCGATACACCTTCTGATTCAATCCTTGCTAACAAGCCGTTCTCAGTGTGGTGTTTTACATTCCAGTCATCCATTTTTGCCAATTCATCTGACCCAACGGCTATAGCAAAACTAGGACCTTCAGCGACTAATGTCAAGTCAGATTCAGTTACAATAGTCGCGATTTCAATTATCGTATTTTCATCTGGGTCAAGACCTGTCATTTCTAGGTCTATCCAAACTAACCGGCTATTCGTCATGTGGCCTCACCATTTACTCCTAGGTTCACCCATTCAAAAATCTCTTTTCTTTTGGACTTGAGAATAATACCCACAACAAACCTACAGAAATCTGAATTAATCCGGTTAGTAAAAGTGTTTCACGCAAAGAAAGAAGACTTTCCTCAATTATATACCCGGCAGATATTGTAGATATACCCATTACTAATGTAATGATTAGATTATCAGTTCCAGCCACTCTACCCATCCATTCATTCTCTGTTCTGCGCTGAAGTAGAGTTGTACTGAATACCCATGAAATTCCGCTACAAGCGTGGCTGAAAAACACTAGAACAAGAGTAAGTAAGCCCCACTCAAGATATGCAACTCCTGTGTAAAATATCCCCGCACCCCCCAAAGAAATACCAATGATATACGGCATGTAACGTTTTACTGTCATTAATGGTCTAGTAGCAATTGGACCAAATCCACTACCGAAACCTCTGGCCATGTAGAGCACGCCAATCCCTGCGGCTCCAGTCGAAATTTCTCCTAAACTCGACTCCATTCCAATCAAAATTAGTAAGAAGATTTGTGCGCCTCCGCCGGTTGCCCACATGCCTTTAGCCAAAACAATTCGACTGATTTCCGGACGCTTGATTATGAAACCCCATCCAGAGAAGATTTCTTTGAACATAGACGATAATCCGGTGTCTTTCTTTTCATCAGGATCTGGTCCTCCATGAGGAAGGGTAGCAATTACTATTGCCGCGATAAGAAATGTAATGGAATCAATAATTAGACCCATTTCTAAACCGTATTCAGAAATCACCAATCCTGCAATTCCAGCCCCTATTCCCATCGATGCAGACCAGCCACCAGAGATTAGGGCATTCGCTGTAAGGAGTTCTTCTTCATCGCATATTGCAGGTAAATATGCAGTTCCTGCTGGGTCATAAGTTGCTCTTCCGACCACTAGTAACATCGCTAAGATGTATACTGAAAATAAATTGTCAAGAAGCCCTAACAGGATAAATGAAATTAGTACACAGAAAGAAAATAAGTTAGCAATAACCATCAAATATTTTCTTGGGTATCTATCAGCCAACATTCCTGTAATCGGTTCCAATGGAGCAAAGGTGAAACTCCTAACGGCAAGAACACCAGCTATTGCCAAAGGTGAATCATCCGATGCCTCACCGGCTAACAAAAACATGGCTAGAACAGTAAACCAATCACCAATGTATAGAATCATGTTCGAACCCCAAAGACGACCGAACGTCTTGTTGGTACGAAGTAACTCAAGATACCCTGGACTAGTCAAAATATCACCTGTGAATTCAACTCAAAAAATCTCAGGATATATCCTTAGTATGAATAATGGGAACAAAGCGAAAATTATGTTTCGGAACATTGCGTCCCTAGTTGTTCGTATATGGCTGTCAACGATTGCTTGCATTCTTGATTCGATTGCATCAGCAATTCCAACTGCTGGCTTTTTGACAACCCCAAGACTACCATCGATGAGATCTACTCCTCTATCCAAAAGACCAAAGATAATTTTCGAGATAAAGTTTGGTTCCTCCACTTTGACAATTTCACCATCTACTTCGTGGTCGACATCAATTACTCTCTTCCAAGGACGAGGTATACGGAATCTTTCCAACCCACGAAGAATCTCTCTTCCTCTAAGAGCTCGTTCAATACCTCGCTTGAGTTTCTCAAGATTTAATCGGGACAGGCGTTTGAGACTGCGTCTCGTTCTCATAACTCGTAAAAAATCCCAGAGTATCCAGAATACAAGGGCTAGTACAAGCATCTGTGCACCGAACTGTGGAACCTCATCCCAAGATTGCCAACCTATCTCACCTATCGCAATACGTGCAATAGCTGCTGCTATTGAAGGAAGGACAAATGCCAATACTTCTTGTCTTAACAATCCTCCAAAACCTCTGACTGGGATTCGGTCGATATTTTCTCTAAACCAATTTAGATGCCTCTTCCTTTCGCCTATTGGAGCATATGCTTCGATAAGGTCCAATAGTGGTCTACGAAGTAACCATATTCGTAGGAAAAGTGGAATTACCAGTGCCAGAATATAGGCTTCCCAAGGAGACTCGGGAGGCCAAGACGGCAGTGAGTAGGCGTCTGCCATACTGTCACCTCGGAATGTTTTACCCATCAACTTCACTCAAACGAGTTAGTTATCTTGCAGGAACTGATAATGCAGATCTTGCCATCACTATGACTAGTATTGCTGAACTGATTAGAGTAATCGCCAGTATGTTCGATGTGCGAACCAACATCAAGCAAAATCCGGTAATACCACATGCATAACTGACTACCTCACATCTAGATGCTAGAAGTAATACAGACGATGGCACCAATACTGGGTTTGGGTATTCTCTAATCATTCGACTTAGTAAGATGTATAGTCCTTGAAATGGAATTGCAATACAAAATAATCCCATTGCCAACAAAAGAAGTCTTTCTGGGTCGTCAGAATTTAATTCACTACCCTTCCAAAATAGGTTGCTTAATCCAACACTGAGTAAACCAGTATGGATAAGAGCAGAGGTGGTTGAGACCGATGTCACTTCGGCCGATTCCGGAACCATCGGCCTCATCCAATTAGAGGTGCTCTTGAGAATTGCGCTTCAATTAGGAGGTTTAGGCAAGGTTCTCGGGTATTCTACCCTTCATCCAGCGCTTCCAAATCGGAGGTACTAGACAAGGCCACCAACAGGCGTAGTATCCTGCAGGAAGTTCAGGAGCGTCGGGGTGGGGTCTTAATTTCCAAAATGGAACACTTGCGCGAAGGTGATGGTCTGAGTGACGAGTTAGTTCAAGCAATGTCCAACGAGACCAACGCGCTTCAGTATTCCAAGAATGTTCAGCACTAAACTTCTCATCTTCTGGGCGCCTAAGGCCCCAATGACGTATGTAATTGACATATTCCAAAGTCAAAATTGCAATTCCTGATGCAATTAACCATCCAACCAATAGTATCATTCCATTTTGTACCTGAGAAATTGCAATTATTGCAATTATTTGCATTACAAAACCTTGGATAGAGGGGTTGCGAATTCCTGTTCTTCCTTTGCGATTGTGTACGCGAACTGATGAGAGAAATTGTCCAGGGATTGTCTTCATCCAAAAAACCCACAATCCCTGTTCTTTCGTAGCACTTGCTGGATCATTATCTGTGGCAACCCACTTGTGATGGTTGTGATTATGTTCAGTGGTGAAATGAGGATAATGAATGCTAAAGAGGAGCATTCCAGCCAATCTGTAACCAGCACTTTTTGGCGGCTTGTGGCCTAATTCGTGAGCAGTTACGATTGCAGAGGCGGCTGCACACAAGCCTGTTGACAGGGCTGCTGTAACCAACCAGACACTAATCTGGGCCTCGTAGTATGCGAAATAGAAAAAGGATGCCATTACAACAAAATGAAGGATTCCATGAATCCAAAGAAGCGTCTCAAAAGGTACACCCGATTCTCTTGGAGGCCTAGCTTGTTTTGATTCTCCCATCAAAACATCTAGAATCGGTCCAATTCCCCAAACAAGAGCGACTCCCATAACGGTATAAACTCCGCCAAGAAGGTTCCCTGAGATTACAACTAACGGGTTGATTAGACCCATCAAATGTAGAGCCCAAGGCTCGGGATTTAGGTCGATGTTGGAGGTTTCCCCACCGCGCGCAACCTCACTCATACAGATGTGCGTGTTTGGCTCTAGTCTTAGCGATTTTTGGTGAAACCACTGCTTGACAATACGGGTTCTGTGGGTTATTTGCGAAGTAGTCATGATGGTAATTTTCTGCCGTCCAGAACTTACCCAATGGACTTACTTCTGTGACTATGTCATCGACGTAATTTTGTTGTACATATTCCATTACATGTTCAACATCCAGACGCTGTTGTTCGTTCGAATAAAATACACAACTACGGTATTGTGGGCCTATGTCGTTGCCTTGGCGATTCAATTGAGTAGGATCATGAACGGTAAAGAAAACCTCGAGAAGTATTCGTTGAGGAATAATCTCTGGATCAAATGTAACTTTGACTACCTCTGCATGTCCTGTACGTTTTCCACAAACTTGCTCATAGGTTGGATTTTCTTGGTGACCGCCTGAATATCCAGGGACTACTTCACTAACACCTCGAAGTCCAAGCATGGCGCCTTCAACGCACCAAAAGCAACCTCCTCCGAGGACAATCTGCTCAGCCATGATGAGTGGGAATGGCCTCGCAGTTTTCAGGACTCTGCTGACTCAAGGTAAAATTCCAGAGGAATCCAAGAAGTCCAATAAGCTACCAAGCATGATCAATAAAGTGAATAGCAAAAAAACTAATTCAATGGTAGCCCACAATCCAAAGAGAATCTTCTCTGCCAGGGTTCTTCCCCCCCACCACTGCCAAAATTCACCTTTTCGCGGCATCGAGGTTAAACGCGCCAGAGCTGACTTCATACACACTGCTTATCATTCGTTATCAATAAGTTATTCCCATCATCAAGAAATAATCTTCCCTAGGTTAAGATAATCTGCAATCGTTAGAGCCAAACGACCATGCGCACCAAGGCTGGCTTGCTCGTTCTGCTAATGATTGGCGCATCTCTCTCGGGCTGCATCTTCGGCAGTGAGCCAGCCCCTGAACCCGAACCAGAGCCAGAAGGTGAGGTGAGATTCTGGGTCACTGGACCAGATGGTCAGAATATCGACCTTCCACAATTACCGCTTAATTTCACTTTCTCAAACGTTGGTGAACAGGGCGCTGAACCAAGTATTGGAATTACTTCTAGTGGCTGTATGTTTTTCATAGCCTTCGAGAAAGTAATGCGTTCATGTGATCATGGAGATTCTTGGGAGATTGTAGACGATATTGCATCTCATCCCTCAACTTCTGACCCTTGGGGATGGGTTGATCCAATCACCGACAGAGTCTACAATGTACAAATGGTTGGACTTCTGACAACTTGGATTGCATGGTCTGATGATGACGGAGAGACATGGCTTGGAAACCCCCATGATTCAGGCCCGATTCCCCTAAATGATCACATCAAACTAGGAACTGGGCCTTGGACTAATGATGGATATGGTGCAGTCGCAAACAGTAACCCTGCCGCATGGGAAACTGCAACATATTTCTGCTACAACAAAATTGCAGGAATCTTTTGCTATACCTCGTTCAATGGAGGCGCTACATTCGAAGTCGGTGGACAAGTGTTAGGAATGGCAACCACTAATGGAGGCCTACACGGAGCAATTACCTCAGCTCCAGACGGAACTGTCTATGTTCCTCCTAGAGTAGAAACACCTACTGTCATTTTTTCGAAAGATAACGGATTAACTTGGTCAGAGAGATCGATGGGGTTGGATGTAGGTACACCTAACCCAAGAAAGAACTCGGAAGTAGGTACAGATAGTGCATCCAATGCATACCATATTTGGACTGGTGCCGACCAAGGAGTCTACATGTCACGAAGCATAGATTCTGGCAATTCATGGGAAGAAAATAGCATCAGAATTAGCCCAGCGGGTGTAATATCATCAGTATTCCCACATATCGATGCAGGTGACCCAGGAAGGATTGCCATAACCTATCTTGGAAGCGAGGATATTGATCTATTGAATAACTCAAACATTGACGGTAATCCATGGGATGGAAATGCGCATTTTGCACCCCACAATACCACCTACCACCTCTACATTACTTACTCGCTGAACGCACTGGATGATGAGCCGGTTTTCCATACCATGCGAGTTACAGATGACCCCGTCCAAATGGGCTCCATCTGTCTCAATAGTGGTGATTGCAGAGACTTTGGTGGCTCCAACCGCAATCTATTGGACTTCAATGACTTACATATCGACCTAGAGGGAAGAGTGTATGTTGCATTCGCAGATGGTTGTACAGGTTCCTGTGCTGATGGAAATAATTCCACATCCGAGGACTCACGAGATAGACTGGGGTCGGTTTACTTCCTTAGTTCAGGTCCGAGCCTTTACGAGTCAGTCGGCGACCTTGCTGAATTCATGTGAATTCAACGTCGGTAGTTTGGTGCCTCACGTGTAATCTCAACATCGTGAACATGAGATTCCGAAAGTCCTGCATTGGTTATCTTGACGAATTGGCAATTCTCTTTCATTGCCGATATATCCTCATTGCCTGTGTAACCCATCGAAGAACGTAGCCCTCCAATTAGCTGGTGTAATACATGCTCTACAGGTCCTCTTGCCGGAACTCTACCCTCGATACCTTCTGGAACATATTTGCGAGTATCTCCTTGTTCCGATTGGAAGTAACGCTCGTGAGCACCCTTGCTCATCGCTCCAACACTTCCCATCCCTCGATATACCTTGTATGAACGTCCTTGGTAGAGGATTACTTCACCCGGTGCTTCGTCGGTTCCAGCTAGTACACTACCAACCATAACACAGTCAGCACCGGCAGCAATAGCCTTAGCAATATCACCACTGAACTTGATTCCACCATCAGCAATTACCGGAACGTTGGCTTTCTTACAAACCGCAACTACGGATTGAACGGCGGTTAGTTGTGGGACACCTACTCCTGAGACGATTCTTGTGGTGCATATTGATCCGGGGCCTATTCCAACTTTGACGGCGTTTGCCCCTGCTGAGATCAGTGCATCGGCAGCAGCTCCAGTTGCAACATTACCCGCGATAATTTGCGCGTCTGGTCCAGCCGCTTCTCGTATCTGGCGAACAGTATGTAGAACTCCATGAGAGTGTCCATGGGCTGTGTCGACTACTACAGCATCGGCACCAGCTTGGAAAAGAGCCAAGGCTCTCTCGATACCTTTCTCTCCTGTTCCGGTCGCAGCAGCAACTCGAAGACGACCGTGGTTATCTTTGCAAGAGTGGGGATTATCTCGACTACGTTGGATATCACGAACAGTCATCATTCCAGCACACTTACCATCTTCATCAACAACCAAAAGTTTCTCGATTCTGTGCTGGTGAAGTAGTTTCTTTGCGACCTCTGGGTCGACATGCTCTGGTACAGTTACCAAGTCAGTTGTCATCATTTCAGAGACTAGGATACTATCATCGGAAACAAATCGAATATCACGATTGGTGATTATACCAACAAGGTTCTCTTCTTCATCAACAACTGGTAATCCAGAGAATCCATGTTTATCCTTCAAAGCTCGCATTTCACCAATCGTGGTATCCGGACTAATCATTACCGGATCGAGGACTAAACCTGATTCGAATCTCTTCACTAAATTGACCTTAGCAGCTTGTTCTTCTATGGTCATATTTCGATGAATAACCCCTATTCCTCCGGCCTGAGCTATTGCAATAGCCATTCGTGATTCTGTAACTGTATCCATGGCCGCAGAAACAATTGGAAGATTTAAGGAAATTGAATTTGTAAGCCTCGTTTTCAGCTTAACTTCAGCAGGTAGAACTGCTGACTCTGCTGGCAGGAGTAATACGTCATCAAAGGTCAGTGCCTCGGGTATGGTCTCGCTCGCCATTAGGGATACCCGAGAGCGACTGTATATCAACGATTCGTGAAGAAAGAATGGTCAGTTGATTCTGGAATCCTATGAGATGAATATCTACGAAAAAGCGTCGGGTTCAAGAATGGTAGTCTGTCGCCGCCGGCAGTAGTGATAGTATGTCAGAGCGGACTGTACTTGGGTGGAGAGAGTGGATTGGTCTTCCTGAATTAGAAACCGCTGCTACATTGGCAAAAATGGATACAGGGGCTTGGTCAAACACACTGCATGCTGAAGAAATATCTCTAATGAATAACGGCATGGAGCAAATCGTTAGATTTCGCCTTAGTAAAAATGGAAATTGGATTGAACGACCTCTATTCGATTGGCGTAGAGTTCGTGACACCGGTGGACATGATACCCTTCGCCCTGTAATTCGAACGACTCTAGAAATTGCAGGACAGGATCATGATATCCAACTCTGTCTACAAGATCGGTCACGAATGAAACATCGAATTATCTTGGGTCGTAGATTTCTCAGACAATTCATAATCGATCCATCAAAAGACTGCCTGCATCCAAAGGAAAGAACTACTCGAAGGATAAGCGAATATTGATGCCCTGTCTGTCACGCCGAAATCTCATGAGTGAGCAACAAGGCATCAGCATCATCATGGTGAATACCGAAGAAGTACCTGGCAAATCTATCACTAAGACCCTTGGGGTAGTAAGTGGTTCAACAGTAAGAGCAAAACACGCAGGTAAAGATATACTTGCAGGATTCAAAAATATCGTTGGAGGAGAGTTGTCAGCGTATACCGAACTACTTGGAGAATCCCGAGATGAAGCGGTACAAAGAATGCTACAAGAAGCCGTTGGAAGGGGAGCTAACGCAGTAGTAAATGTGAGAATGGCAACCAGTGCAATTACTCCAGGGGCCAGCGAAATTTTGGCTTATGGGACAGCGGTAATTGTTGAATAGGTGATTCTGTGGAAGTTTGGCAAATTTTTGTTGCAATAGGGTTATTTTTCGCAGCAATTGGTATAGCTGCAGCTCTATTTTCCCCCCTGGCTTGGATATATTCCGCATTATTCAGTAGACGAAAACATCGAAAATTATTGTCTGATTTGAGAGATAGAATCGACCTGACAATTGAAAAATATGGAAGAGACCCTTTGACAAATAAGAAAAATCCGACTTTCGGAGAAGGAATCTCAGAAGCAATATACATTCAATCGAACTATGTGTTGGGACCAGGATGGTTCAATCAATTCATTGCATTTTATCATTCATTAATCGGTGGTAACATAAAAGCCTACGATGATGTTCTAACTTTAGCAAGACAAAGTTGCCTCCAGTCGCTTCGTGATCAAGCCTCAGAGGGAGGCTTTGATGAGGTAATCAATGTCAGATTAGAAACTGCTCGCATATCTGCTCTTACACAGGGGAGTAAGCAAAACAGATACATCGAGATTTTCGCCTACGGAACCGCAGTCAAATACTCGTAATTAGTAGACTCAATCGCTACCCTCAATCGCTGATAGGAGCATAGCTGCGGCTAATACTAATCTTGGGTCTAGTCCTGATGATTGGACATTGTTGATGAATAACTTGTTCACAACTGGATTCATTCTTTGTGTGAAATTAACTTTACCCGCACCACTTACCGAAAGTACAAATTCTTGTGGTATCAGTAAATTAGCAAAGGGCACGAATCTACGGACTAAAGCCAATAATCCACTATCTTCACTAATCATTCCAATTTGATTACCAGAGGTGTCCAAGACTTTCCATGAATCTCTAAACATGGATTTCAGACCTTCTCTTTTGAAACAACAAATTGCTTCTCCTGTCTGAGAATCAGTTATGTCATATCCCGCTCCAAAGTCTATTACACTTCGAGCTTTGATGCAGATTAACTCTGTACTCTTTTTTTCGTCATTGTAAACGCGAATATCCTCTTTTAATTTGAGTGCCTTCTGTTTACTGTATCCAATTAATTGCTGCATAGAGTCATCAGAATAGATGTGAAATTCTGCGCCTAGTAGTTTCAACACTTTTTGTCTGACCATGTAAGAATCTGCTTGGTATAGATCGCTCATTACCTTCCCTCGTTTGAAGGCCGCACTAAATCACGAATAAACGATTTGCCGTCCAAGATAATTGAAAATTGAATTATTGAAATCGGAATCATTCAAGAGAAAAGCCGAACACGCCCAATCCC